>Ga0180433_10000990_pt1 | contig 48096 bp, 36 predicted proteins | sample SS_ome_8_FD_132980 | JGI IMG/M metagenome (GOLD analysis project Ga0180433, IMG submission 132980) | Hypersaline lake sediment archaeal communities from the Salton Sea, California, USA - SS_1_D_1 metaG | ecosystem: Environmental > Aquatic > Non-marine Saline and Alkaline > Hypersaline >...
GAAGTTTTTCAAAGCATCCACGTTTGGTGATGAAAAGGATAGAGTCGTTATCAGGGAAGATGGCAGACCTACCTATTTTTTAGCCGACATAGCGTATCACCGGAACAAACGTGAGAGGGGATTCGACGTTCTTATCAATATATGGGGGCCGGATCATCACGGATACATCGACCGATTAAGAGGTGCATTGCAGGCTCTGGATATTCAGGATGATCAGTTTAAAATATTAATTGCGCAGCAGGTAAACCTGATAAAACAGGGTGAGACCATCAAGATGTCCAAGCGGCTGGGGAAGTTCTCGACAATGAGAGAGCTCATAGAAGAGATCGGTGTGGACGTTTCTCGATATTTTTTCGTTATGAGATCTATGGAGAGTCACCTCGACTTCGATCTCTCATTAGCCAAGAAGGAGAGCTCGGAGAATCCTGTTTTTTATCTTCAGTATGCACATGCCCGAATATGCTCGATATTTCGTGAAGCCGAGAAGCGGGGTATCGACTATAATCCGTCGTTAAGTGATAAGAAGATTCTGGATAATCGGGAAGCAATTGCTTTAATGAAAGCGCTTGCTCAATTCCCCGAAGAGATTCACGATGCCGCGAGGAATTTCGAACCACACAGAATAGCAAATTATCTCTTGAAGTTGGCCCAGGAATACCATAAATTCTATACTGAACACCGCGTCCTCTCGGAGGATTCTCTTCGAACACAAACGTACCTCTCGCTCTGCGATGCGGTAAGAGTTATATTGAAAAGCGGATTAAGTTTATTGGGCATCTCGGCACCGGAAAAAATGTAAATCAATGAAAAGAGTTGCAATTATCTCTACGGGGAATGAACTGTTATATGGTCGTTTCCAGGATTTTAACAGCTACGCAATAAGCAAATCGCTCTTTCCGACAGAATTCACTGTTGTTTTGCATATGACGACAGGCGATGTCGTCGAGGACCTCGATCACGCATTACGAACAGCACTTTCGTCTGCTGATATTGTGATCATAACCGGTGGTCTCGGTTCAACAGATGATGATAAAACAATCGAGGTTCTGCAACGGATATATGGATTCGAAACAGTGGTTCATAAAGAAGAGTATGAGAAATTTCAAAAATTTCTGGAGATTCTCGGAAGAGAGACACTGCAGGCCGACCTGAAGATGTTGTCTGTTCCGAAAGGAGCGACTGTCTTTCAAAATGAAAGGGGGTTTGCTCCGGGATTTGCGCTTGAGGATAATGACAAGCTTATCATTGTCATGCCGGGAGTGCCGTATGAAATGCAGTGTATGTTCGAAAATAAAGTTATGCCATTCCTATTCGAACGGTTGCAGGGATGCCGCGATCACTGTATCGTGAGAACAGTATTGATGAGAGAGTCTGAGATAAATGAACTCATTCAACAGATGCGAATACCCTTTGATGATATCGAATGGGGTATTACCACAACACCCGGTATGAACACGATAACCTTTGTGGCAAAGGGTGGATGTTCATTCTCACGAGAAGCCGTCATCAGTGAAGCGCGGAGGATATTTTCTACGAGAATGCTTATGCCAGAATCGGAAAATCTCGAAATGGAAGTGCTTCACCTTCTCTCGGAGAACGGAGTAACCATAGCGACAGCCGAATCGTGCACCGGTGGCCTCATTGCCAAGCGCCTGACTGATATTCCGGGTTCCTCGAATGCTTTTCTCGGGAGTGTTGTTGCTTACAGCAATAATGCGAAAATTGATTTACTGGGAGTTCCGGCAGAAATCATTCAACAACATGGCGCTGTCAGCGAGGAGGTTGCCCGGGAAATGGCTTATGGCGCGAAGGAAAAATTCTATGCACACATAGGTATATCAACAACCGGAATTGCCGGTCCCGAGGGAGGTACGGAAGAAAAACCGGTCGGCACTGTCTGTTTTGGCATGGCAACAGAGGGAGAAGTGCAGACTTTTACCGAGAGAATTGCTATGGACAGAGAAGGGGTGCGTTTTTACGCTTCACAGTATCTCTTGAACAGGGTTAGAATACACCTGTTGAGCATCAGAAAAAACTGATTTTTTATTTCAATTTAATTAACCATTTGATAAGTTGCCGCAGTATATTTGAAGTAGTATTTTCTCATTCCGGACGGAAGCACTATCAGTATCAGTTTAATCATTTGCCATGAAAAGCACTTTAAAATATTGTATGCCATTTGTTGCGCTCCTCCTGATCTGCAGTGAGGTCTTTACCGCGACGAATTCGCAATCGCTCTTTGAACAGGGGATGAAAGCTTTCGAGTCGGGCAATTACGGTTCTTCAGAGCTGCTCTTCCGGAAAATAATTGATAATGGTGATGACGAATATCGGGAGAAATCGTGGTTTTATCTCGCTCTCTCAATATTCAATCAGAAAAAATACAAATCGGCGATTTTCGAATTTAACCGGTTACTCCTTATCTGTACCTCGAGTGATCTCTGTTCTGAATCGAGATACTGGATTGCCGAGTCGTACTTTAAGCTAAAAAAGTACATAAATGCAATCGAGGAGTTTAAAAGATTTATTTCGACGAGCAAGAATAAACAGATGGTCCTTGCCGCTCATGTGAGGATTGGCGATATCTATTTCATTCAGAGCCGATATGATGAGGCAATAATCGAATGGAATAAAGCACGAGAGAAAAACGGTGAGGTGCAGAAAGACGGGGGCCTCCTGCTGAAAATCGGGGAGGCACATTTCCTCAATGAGGATTACGACAAAGTCCTTACACTGTTTGAACCCCTCGTTCATTCCGAGAAGGAGATCACAATCACTTCCAGTGCGAGATTACTGATCGGCAGGGTGTATCAGATAAAGGGAAATCACCGGAAGGCGCTTCAGGCGTTCATAAAAATTCCGGGCGCTCTCTCCCGTGAAGCGCCGTATTACGATGTTAAGTATTTCAAAGCGATATCGCTCCTCCAGTTGGGTGATATGGCGTCAGCACGTTCTCAGCTCGAATCGTTTATTCTCATCGGGGAGCGATCAGAGTGGTTCTATCATGCACAATATGAGCTGGGGAAAATATTAATTCGCTTCGGTGATGAGAAGCGGGGAATTGAGCTCTTAGAGGAGGTGCGAACCTCGACGAGCAGAATGGATTTGCGAAGTCAATCTGCTCTGGTGCTCAGCAAGATTTTCCTTAAGAGGAATCCCGAGGAAGCGATACCGTATCTCGAAGATTCAGTATCTCTGAATGATCCCGCTGAGCAGAAAGAGGTACTCCTCCTGCTCGGAAATGCGTATATCGAAGTGAAGAGATTTGAAGATGCGGAGAGGATCCTTGAGCTCGTGCTCGATACGTACCCCTATGATAATGACATTGATGAAGTACAGTTCCTCATATCGAGGGTATATCTTGAAAGAGGTGATATTGAAAAAGCAATTGCCGGATTTGAAAAGATAAAGGATATGAACCCCTTTTCGGACTATACTAACGAGTCTTACTTTTTTCTGGCAGTCGCCTATCATAAGAAAAACAGGAAAGAAGCGAAGAGCTCCCTGGAGAAATATTTAGCACTACCCAAAAGCAAGAGAAGATATGAGGCATACCTCCTTCTGCTTGAGATATATTCATCCAAAGGGGACATACGAGAAGCGGAAAAGGTTGTTCGAATCCTGCTCAACAACTATTCCTCAAAAGAAGGTTTTGCTGAAGTCCTTTACGATTTTGCCATGTCATTAGAGGATGAGCGTCGCGAGCGGTATCTGAAAATAATAGTTTCACAGTATTCCCATTCCGTGAGTGCGGGAAAGATCCTCCTGCTCTGGGGTGATGTTGCATTCAAGGCGAAGGATTACAGAAACGCTGAATTATATTATACGCGATATCTCCAGAATGGCAAGCGAAGCAAAGCCGGATCGGTTTTTCTCTATCGTATAATATCACTCTACATGCAGGAGAAATATAAAGAGGTAATTTCTTTACTGGCAGAAGAGAAGAAGCCCGAGATGAGCAGTTATACAGCAAAGCAGCTTGTCATATGGAAGGGGAGGAGTTATTATCAGTTAGGGTACCATGAGAAAACCTATAATACTTTTTTGGGCCTCGAGTTGAACGATTTACCGTTATCCGATATTGTACTTCTTTCGCGATGTTCTTTACAGCTCGGAGATATTACAACAGCACGGATGACGGCAGAGATGCTGCAGGATGATAAAAACCTCTATGCGGAGGCTCTTTATTATCTGGGTGAACATTATCTGCAAAAGAACGATTTTGATACTGCAAAGACGTATCTGCTCGATGTTATCCTCAAATGCCCTGATTCCGAATTCGTCGATAACGCAAAAACGTCAATGGCAGAGCTGCATATCAAGCGGGGGTCATACCGTGACGCTATTCAGAAACTGATGCAGATAAAAAAGCCTGATCTTGAAGACAGGAAAAATGCATTGTTAATAGTATCGTATTTCAAGACAGGCCGGTGGAAAGAGGCGGTTGAGCTTACCGAAAGGAATCTGAAGCGATTGATCGATTCGCCATATGGAGAGCTCGCATTTAAGGAAACTCTGTATTATTATTATCAGGAAGCTGATAGAAAGAACTTTAAAAGATATTCACGATACTTGTTGAAGTATTCCGGAAATGGGAATTATGTGAACTTTTTATCCGGAATGCTCTATTTGAGGCTCGGCAGCTATAATAGTGCTTATTACTTCCTCTACCGAACCGGACAGACCGACAGTGAATATCGAGATGAAGCGCTTTATTATCTCGGCATGATAAGCTACCTGCAACATAAGAACATGAGGCTTGCTAAAAACCATTTCAATAAATTAATTCAAGCAGGAACCGACAATAATGAATTTTCCTTGCGGGCAAAAATTGCACTCTCCATCATGTATAAAGAGGAGGGTGAGGTCGAGTTGTCGAAAAGATATCTTTCAGAAATAATCAATAGTACGGATAATAAGCTTCTTTTCATTCAGGCAAAAAATCTTTTCGAATCTTTTGGGTATTAAAACCGGTAATTGCACACTTTTCGCTTACCCGAAATGCAGCGGAAAGATGGCTCATTGATAATCCATTCATGGCGGAGAGTGCATATATTTTTGAATCTCCGCGAACGGTCAGAGAGCTCATCGAAGCTCATGGTTCGGCTGACAATACTTGCTATGAGGAAAGTACAACGTATGAAAATAATTGTTATTCATGGACCGAATCTCAATCTTCTCGGGAGAAGGGAACAAAACATTTACGACAGTATCACTCTCGATGAGATCAATGAAATGATCAAAAAATTCTCCAAAAAAAATAACACTGAAGTTGCAATACTGCAATCTAATTCCGAAGGGGAGATCATCGATTTTATCCACCAGAATGAGACTGCAGATGGGCTGATCATCAATCCGGCCGCCTATACTCATACATCCGTTGCGATACGGGATGCTATTAAGGCTGTTAACCGGCCAGCTGTTGAGGTTCATCTTTCAAATATTCACGCTCGTGAAGAATTTAGAAGCAACTCCTTTATCGCACCGGTTTGTATTGGACAAATATGCGGTTTTGGTCCATATTCATATGTGCTTGGCATACTTGCACTGGTAGAGCATATTCGAAAGGGGTAGGTGCAGGGGAAGGTGCGCAGCTCGTGGAGATTACTGGTATAGAGAGATTCCGGTATTCATCCGGATTTTAGCACCATAGATAGAACCGCTTTACGGGATGTCAAAAATAATGAAATGAATCACAGTACAGTTATGAAAAATGTCTGCATAGTGATTGTAATTGTCATTCTCTTCCATGCGATTTCCTGCAAGGAGAGCTCTCTTGATGAGGTGGAGCCGAACGATTCACTGTCAACGGCTACTGAAATTGAACTGAATGCGAGAGTAAAAGGGTTCATCGGCACGAGGAATGATAGGGATTATTACCGAATAGATATAATTGAGCCTGCCGTAATCGATATCGTCCTTTCCCCGGTAAAAGGAGTCAACCACTCTCTGAAGATATGGCACAGGAAGGGAGGCAGGGGAATTCTCATCAAAGAGATTGACGACTTGCGGAAGTCTTCACCGGAAAGGATGTGCAATCTATACTGTGAAAAGGGTATCTACTTCATTTCGGTTCAGCATGGTGTGAGAGATATTCCGAAACCGAATCGTGAGACCCCCTATTTCATCACCATACAGAGCAGGGAACCGTCAGAGAATGAGGAACGCGAAGTGAACGACCGCTCCGAACTGTCGAATCCGATTACCTTTCATACAAAGGTATACGGATACTACTCCCCCGCGTACAATCGGTTGAGCGAAGATCGGGAAACTCCCCTGCGAGAAGAGGATTGGTTCTCTCTCGATATCGACCTCGATAGATCAAATCGCATCATCATTGATATAGAAGTTTCAGGAGTTCCAGGCGTCAATGCCATGCTCTGCCTCTATGACGGGGAACGTGAACTGATAAGTGAGTCTGACACAAACGGTATTAACGAGGGCGAATCCCTGAAGGGAATTGGAATAGCTGATCCGGGAAGGTATTATATTGTTGTCACCTCACGAAATTTCAACTCGAATAATGATGTTCCGTATGAGCTCGCTATTACCCGGAGGGAATACGAACCGACCCTGGAGATGGAACCCAATGATGCATCCGAGAAGGCAAATGTCATCACCGAAAACTACATCCGGGGAAGTATCGTAACCCCCGATGACGTTGACTACTTCCTGTACAGGGTACAGGGTGATTATACACTTCACCGGATTGAAGTCGAGCCGCCCCCACAGGTGAACATCGCGGTTACTGTTTATAATGCCCACCGAAAGATGCTCTTCGAAGTTGATAACGGCAGCTCCGATCAGAAGGAGGTGCTGCCAGATGCCATTATCGGTGAGGATTTCTATGTGAAGATATCAACCGCAGATCGCAGTTTTGATAAGCAGAATATGTACCTGCTCTCGATCACCTCACAGCACTTTATCGAAGGATTCGAGCGGGAACCCAATGACAGCAAGAAGAATGCCACCAGAATAACAATACCGACCATATTCGGCTATACATCACGGCGGGGGGATGTTGACTATTATGCGCTTTCCTATGAAAGGAGAACAAGATGCACCTTTACGGTAACGGGCATTGCCGGCGGCGAGCTCTCAGTATCCGTCACCGATCCTCTCGGCTATATTGTGAAGACTATTTCTGTTGTTGGAAAACAGCGTAAACTGTTCAGTGAGATGATTGATGAAAAGGGATTCATCATAGTTGAATCGGTTACCGAAAATTATGATGAACCATATCAGATTACCATTGAGAGGCAACAGTGAATTATCGCCATGGTATCATCGTAGCATTTCTGTGCATCTTCACCCTGTATTCCTGTCTCCACCGGGGAGTGCAGGAGCGCGATGGAGAGGAGGGTACGCGGTATAATTTCAAGCTTCTTGCTTATGATGAGAATATCAACGACCCACAGTCGGACAGGCGATCTTTTTATAAAGTTTATATTGATAAAATCGAGACCGGGAGGACAACTATCGGTTTGGAATCGCAAATAAAATCATTTGAGACAAGGCTCTCATCCAACAGACATCTTCTCATTGTTGAGAAATGGGTTCTCGTTGAGAAGAAGAAAAAATATATCAAACTGAATAATATCGATCAGCCCAAACCGCATTTTCTCTATTTTAACCTTCCGCGAGAGAGCAGAGTAGTCATCACAATGAGAAACGATGTAGAAAGTCGCAAAGCTTCATTTCACATTGAATACCGGTGAGGAGCATCACCGGTATTCAATGGAGGTTCTATTCACAAGGTGGATTCACTCGTTTTCTTATCTTTTGAGTCGTCCCTCGAAACCTTCCTTCTGTTATTATAAAAATTATTGATAGCCTGAAACGCCACCATATAATCCTGCCGCGCATTCCATAACAGATAACCCCGAATCCGGGCATCGTGAACAGCTCGTATCTGTTCTCGTATATACTTTTCAAAGGATAATCTCGAAATATCGACTTTCATATTAAAGGCCTGAATATACGTGACAATCTCTGCCGATTTTGTTCGCTCATGAGCGCGTTTTGAAGTAAGATAAACGGTGTAGTACGGATCCGCTTGATATTTTTTGCTCCAGGTATAGTGTGAGGGATACGCCATAGGGCAGATGATATCAGCAACCCTGTCCAGCCCTTCCATTCGCTGTCCAATGGTATCTCCCCTGTTCAGGGGAATACGTCCGAAAATGTCTGCTGCGACTTTAATCCGGTACTTCTTGAGGTGACTCCGTGCCTTCCTGAGAAATCCTTCGATGAAATCGTATTTTTCCTGATAGGAGAGATGCCTGAGTATTTTGTAGTCGTTGAATCGTATATAATCGAATTGTATTTCCTTAAAACCTTTTTTACATGCTGTTTCTGCAAGAACGAGTTTCTCCTCGATGAACTGTTTGGTAACAGGATAGCTCTTGAGACCGTCAGGGAAAACGACAATTCTCGCTATCGGGTGAATCCCCTTTTTCAGACACCAATCGATATGCTCTTTGGGTATTGTGCATTCATTGAATCTTGAATCCTGTACATCAATAACCAGTGTATTGAGATTGTACTTCAGCGCCATTTTGATAAAATAGGTGAATCGTTCCCTGTTCTTTCCGGAATAGCTGTTCAGATATAATCCTTTATAAAATTTCGGAAAGGTATATGTTGATTTAACTTTTGTTGCTGTACCCAGTTTTAAAAAGAATTTTTTGTTCTGGCTCCAGATGTTATCAATATTCTCAATTGAGAGTATGAAAATCACCATAAGTGAGAAGAATACAATTATCATCTTTTTCATAAAGAGATCCCTTTCTGCTTCTTTCTAAAATCTTCGACAAGTGACGCGTTCCGGCAGAGAAAAAAAGATTCAGAGACTCCAGCTGATATCAATATATCAACACGAGAGATTGGAATTGGAGCTTCCCATCCTTTCTCGAAATTGAAGAAATGGCAATAAAAATTTTATTTCTTGTATTATTTCTATACATATTGCCACTTGCCAATAGGCTTGGGGATATCTCTGTATTCATCAACTGCCTCTAACAGTTGCAAAATTAATTTATATACAAAAAAAATTGTTAAAAGAAAGGATTTTTTGCCTTAACGGTTGACACTTTTCACCTTTCCTATTATAATTATATAAGGCTGTTTTTTGGAATTATTAATGTTTTTTTTGTCGAAGGGTGGAAAAAGGGTAGAATAGTTTTTAGCGTGTGATCGGCAATCTGTTATTTATTGTGGTGAGCCTACAAATTTCTACTATATATTTCTTTATATCACGATAATGTCTCAATAGTCACCACCAATTGAGTAATTTGATATATCCAGAATATGTTAATGTGTTCAAGGTATATACTGTCTCCCGCAACTTGTAATAACGGTTTGTTGGGTTTTAATCCGATTGCGATGCGCCGAGGATATCTCTCTCTTTCAGGAAAAATGAATGGCATTGCTGGCAGGAATTGATTCTGCGATTAAAGAAGCACTTAAGAAAAAGGATGACGACACGCTCCGTACCTTGCGAATGCTTAAATCCGACATCATGTATGAAAAAGGGAAGGTCACCACTGAGCTTTCCGATGATGCTGTACTCGACATAATTCATCGGGCTGCAAAAAAGAGAAAGGAGGCGATAGAAGAGTACCAGAAGGCGGGTAGAACCGATCTCGCCGAGAGGGAACGTACAGAACTCGATATCATAGAAAAATATCTGCCGAAGCAGCTGGACGAGGGTGAAATTGATACCATTATTAATGCAAAGATTGCTGATTTAGGAGAGGTTACGAAAAGGGATTTCGGCAAATTGATGGGGTTGCTTATGAATGAACTGAAAGGTCGTGCCGATGGAAACGTGGTCAAGCAGCTTTTGAATCAAAAATTAGAGCGGTTGTGATTTTGTAATATCACTCCAGACGATATGCCACTGTATCGCGTGGAGGTGAGGTGCCAATATTCATTCGTGTGATAAACATTGATTATTCCAAGAGACACTATTAACTTAATCAGAGAAAGAGCACAGATTGAGGAGATAATTAAACGATATATTCCCTCTTTGAAGAAAAGAGGGAATAATTATGTTGGTTTGTGCCCCTTCCATAAGGATAATACTCCCTCCTTTACGGTTTCTCCGGAAAAAAGGATTTTTCACTGTTTCGGCTGCCAGGAGGGGGGCAATATATTCACCTTTATTTCGAAAATCGAGGGATTGAATTTCCCTGAAAGCGTACGATTTGTCGGGAAAATAGTCGGCATAGAGGTTCCGGAGGAGGGGAGCGAGCATAAATCGGATATTGCTAAGCTTTATGAATTGAATCGTTTTGCTAATTCTGTATTCATTTCGACGCTGCATGCTCATGAAGGAAAGGGTGCGCTTCAGTATCTCGCTGAGAGAGGTGTTCACAGAGAGAGCATAGATGAGTTTAAAATAGGTTATGCACCTGAATCATGGAATTACTTAACCGATCGAATGAAGAGTCAGAACCTTTCTCTGCCAGCAGCTGCCCAAATAGGCCTTCTCGGCATGAGTGAAAAGGAGAGGGGAAAGCACTATTATGACAGGTTCAGGAAGCGAATAATATTCCCCATTCTGGCGCCCGGGGAAAATATTGTCGGTTTTGGTGGAAGAATTCTGGGGGATGGAGAACCGAAGTATTTGAACTCACCCGAATCTGTAATATTCCAGAAAAGATCAATTCTCTACGGCTTTTCCCTGGCGAAACGGCATATCATTGATTTGAAGCGAGCAATAATTGTTGAGGGCTACCTCGATGTAATCGGATGTCATCAAGCAGAAATCAGGAATGTTGTCGCTCCACTCGGCACAGCACTGACAGGGGAACAGGTTGCCCTGCTCTCACGGCACGTTAATGAGATTATACTCCTTTTTGATGCTGATTCTGCCGGAGTGCAGGCATCCCTGAGGTCTCTGGACGTTCTCAAAGAGAGGAATCTCGACGTGAGAGTTGCTATACTTCCTGAGGATGATCCTTTTGAATATATCAAGAAGAGGGGCATTCGTGAATTTATGACGATAGTTGACAGCGCAGTAAATCCGGTTGATTTCAAGATTCGTCAGATCGTATTGAAGCATTCATCCAAAGATCGATTCCGGGTGCTCGTCGACTTATTTTCGGTTATAAAGGAACTTGAGTTCGAAACAGAGAGAAGTGTATATCTGAAAAAGATCAGCTCACTTCTCGAAATCGATGAAAACGCTATCCGTGCAGATTTTATAAAGTTTCTTAAAAAGCGAGATGTTTCCGATAATGGTATTAATATCAAAAACAGGGAAGAGAGCTTTCTAACGCGCGGGTATCGCGATCTTGTTATTCTTCTCTGTTATTGTCCCGAGCTGTTTGAGAAGGCGGCACTTGACTTCTCGGCAGATGATATTGATGATCTCGTCTCCAGGAATATTTTTTTGAAATTAAACGAATTGCATACTGCGGGCGAAGAAATTAATATTGACAAAATGTTCGATTTTTTTGCACAAGGTGAGGAGCGAAAAATACTGGAGAAGAGCCTCTCGCATGATCACACCATTGAGAATCCAGATGCTGCCTATACTGAAATCTATATCAACCTCAGAGTATACCGCATTGACAAGAGAATCGAAAAATTCATCGAGCTCGTAAAAACTGCTCAGAAGGATAATACCGATGTAAAAGAGTACCTTTCGGAGATTGAGGTATTGCGGAGAGAGAAAGAAAAACTCTCGACATTTATGCATAGCAAGCGATGGGTTCCCAGCGAACACCATTGATTAGATACTGAATTTTAATGACGATAAAGGGTGATGACAAGCATGGCAAAGGGAGAATTGATCTTAGAAAATGTTCCTGAAGTTAAGAAACTCATCGATACCGGCAAGAACAATGGCGAGGTGACATACGATGAGATAAATGATATTCTGCCCGATAAACTTCTCAACTCGGACAAGATAGATGATATATTTATCATGCTGAATCAGCTCGGCATCGATGTTGTTGAAGAATCAACGCGAAAACCATCTCAAAAGAAGCAGAAGAAGAAATCAGGCGCTTCCACGAAAAAGTCAACCTCAACCGCCTCTATCGATGATCCAATCCGATTGTATTTGAAAGAGATCGGGAAAGTCTCACTCCTATCAGGTGATCAGGAGGTCGATCTCGCAAAGCGGATCGAAGAGGGGGAATTGCTCATTGAGAATTCGGTGCTCAATTCGACACTTCTGATCAACGATCTCATTAAGAATTACCCGAAAGTAAAGAGCGGCAAAATACGACTGACCGATGTCCTGAAGGTTAATCGTTTGTACTACTTCTCCTCAATCGATATGAAAACCCTGGAGAAGAAATACTATACAAACATGAGTAAGATACTTGCCGAGGATAAAAAGATAATTCAGGCTGAAAACAGATTGAGAAAAACAGACGGCAAGTCACCGAAAGCAAAAGATCTTCGTGAGAAGATCGAAAAATCACGTGAAATAGTAAGAAAAGCAATAGAGAAAATGGATATCAACGAAAATGAGATATCAAAGCTTTCTGGCAAGATACAATCGATGGTTTCGCGAGTATACGATACCTACTATTTCTTCGAATCCATTGAAAAGGAGTACAGCAAAGAGATACGAGAACTGAAACAGCTTTCCCGAAAAGTGGAGAAGGGCGAGGATGTTAAAAAGATTCTCAACTCGTTAAAGTTAAATAAAAAATCGGAATTGCTGAATCTCGTAAAAGATATTCGAAATAATGAGAGAAAAATACGTCGAATTGAGCAAGAAGCCGGTTCGAATGCAGAAGATATTTTGAAATGGGGGGACCAGATAAATCTCGGACAGAAAAAAATATCAATCGCAAAAAAAGAGCTTATTAATGCGAACCTTCGATTGGTGGTATCAATAGCGAAAAAATATGCCAATCGGGGGATGCACTTCTTCGATCTCATTCAGGAAGGAAATATCGGGTTGATAAAAGCTGTCGATAAATTTGAATATCGCAAGGGATATAAGTTCTCAACATATGCAACCTGGTGGATTCGGCAGGCAATAACAAGAGCAATTTCTGACCAGGCAAGAACAATCCGGGTACCGGTTCACATGATCGAGCAGATTAACAAGGTTATGAGAGAAACGCGGCTCTTCCAGCAGGAATTTGGCAGAGAGCCAAAACCGCATGAGCTTGCTGAGCGTCTCGGATGGAATATAACCAAAGTAAAAGGCGTCAAAAATGTTGCACGTGAGCCAATATCGCTGGAAACTCCGGTCGGTGAAGAGGAGGACTCTCTGCTGGGAGACTTTATCGAAGATAAAGATGTCGACTCCCCTGCGAATACTGCTGCGTACCGTCTTCTCTCCGAACAGATTAATGCCGTTCTGAAAACGCTTCCCGCACGCGAGCAGAAAGTTATCAGAATGCGATTTGGTCTGGATGATGGCTATTCACATACGCTGGAAGAGGTTGGATACGTCTTTAAAGTAACACGAGAGCGAATAAGACAGATTGAAGCAAAAGCGTTACGAAGGTTGCGTCACCCCACACGGGCGCGAAAACTCAAGGATTATCTGGATTACATGTAAATAAAAAGCAATAAACCCCATCTGAGAATATCAAGATGGGGTTTATTATGCTCAATAAACATAATCATCATGGAACAGAGAGAATCAACAGAAAAGAGAACTCAAATTGGTGAGCCGGTATCAATTATTGGTGCCGGCTCGTGGGGAACAACAGTTGCGAAGGTTATTGCGGAAAATAATCCGGAGGTCATGGTAAAGCTCTGGGCGTACGAAAAGTCTGTTGTTAAAAGTATTCACGATAATCACGTGAACGAACTCTATCTCCCGGGAATAAAATTACCAACTTCCATCAATCCGACAAACAATCTCCGTGATGCCGTATCAGAAGCACGTTTGATAATAATTGCTACTCCCTCGAAAGTGGTGTATGAAACTGCCCAGAAGATATCCAGATATATTTCTGATGAGGCATACATCGGTTACTTAACAAAGGGATTCTGCCGCGTACACAACAACATTGTAACCATTTCCGAGGCGCTCTTAAGTGCACTATCGGTGAGCGATGACAGAATTGTCGCACTTTCCGGACCGACTCACGCAGAGGAGCTCGTTAAGGAGTTTCATACCTGTCTGAATATTGCGGGGGTTTCCCGGGATGCCTGTCAGCGATTCGCTTCTCTCCTTTCTTGCAGATACCTCGAATGCAGAATAAGCAATGACATTAAAGGTGTTGAATTGGGTGGCACCTTGAAGAACCCTGCGGCTATCGCAGCAGGAATGATAAGCGTACTGCCGAACTGCGGAGACAATCTCACCGGCGCGCTGATAGCCGAGTCATTCAAGGAAATTCTTCGTATCGGAAGAACTTTTCAGGTGAAGGATGAAACCCTCTGTGATATTTCAGGGCTGGGCGATCTCATTGCGACAGCTATGAGTGAACACAGCAGGAACAGGCGCTTCGGGAGAGATATCGCACGGAGAATACTCAGCAAGGGACAAACAATCAGCATGTATGATCGGCTCTTAATGCGCTTCAAGCCTGAATCCGTTTTCGAAAAGATGAGCGAACGATTGCACTATCTCGCTGAAGGAGCATATGCTATTGAACCGCTCATTGAGCTTGCAGATCAGCGAGGAATTGCGATTCCCGTATACCGGTCCCTCTATGAAATCCTGTTAAATAAGAAATCCCCCGATCTCCTCATCGAGACGGTAAAGAATCCGGCCAGATTTGATGAAATCTATCAGAGGACAAAGATACATGTGAGCAAAAGGAAAAAGGGGATGGAGCGGGTAAAAGCCGCTCTCTTCAAAAATGTAATTATAAAAAGGACTCTTGATAGATTTCTCTCGGATACCGAGCTCAGGGAACAGCTCTTTGAATATCGTGAACTCTTTCTATCACACATCGAGAAGGAACGCCCCAGGAAGATGAAAGCCAACCACAACAGGGAGAGAGATGCTGAAATTGCACTGTTTGAAAAGATGAATGAAAATAATATCAGTGATGTTCTCAGTGATCTCCTGCAGCTCTATCTACGGGGATTTGCGGACAGGTTTAATCCATTTCTCTCTCTCCTGCTCTATACAGGAATCAGGATTATAAACCTCCCGAATATTCTGTTCAGACGAAATTATTATAAGGGGCTCTTCAGGCGAAATATTAAGATCAGGGGTGATATCGAAGGAGTACGAGCGGCGTCCAGCCACTCCAATGTTGTCTATGCACCAACATTCAGGAGTTACTACGATTTTCTCTTCCTGAACATTGCCATAAGGCGGCTTTCCCTGTATGTGCCGAGATATTTTGTAAGCAGCGCAGTGATCGGAAGCTCATTCTGGGCAAAGCTTATCAGGTTCGCCGGTGGTTATATCATTGATGTGTATAAATTCGTTAATCCGGCATACAGAGAAGTTATAAAATCTTATCTCACCACCCTCGTGGGACATGGAGTGCCGGTCATGTTTTTCCCGGAGATATACGTCTCCAAGGATGGAAATATTCGAAATATTAACCGGGAATTTATCACCAGCATCGTAGAATCAGTTGTGATGAATAATGAAGAAATAGCGCTGATTCCCATCGAGATATCTTATTACGAGAAACCCTGCGGACTGGATGTTGATGAAAATCTTGAAGAAATATCCCTGAAAAACGATGTGTTTCACAATGTCGCTGAGATACATTTTTCAAAACCGATTTTGGTCTCCGATTTTTCAAGTGAGGATGCAATCGATGATCTCGCAGAAAAACTCCAATCAAGATGGCGATCCGATTCCTTTGTATTTCCGCACTATGTATTCTGTAAAATTCTCAAGGACAATAATTATACTGTTAATGTTGATGATTTGAAGAGAACAGTGAAAAATTATATTAAACTTAATTTCAGATCAGTTTACAAGCCAGCGCAGATATTGAAGAATGGAACTTCCTTTATTAAGAAGAAGGGAATCGGAGATATTACAGGATCAAGAATACATGTATTACAGCGGGATGAAACCGATTACTATGCGAATCTGATTTATTAAGCGAGCACTCTGCTCGAAATTCACCATGATAAGTCGTAATAACTCGGGACGTGCATCGAGACTGTCAGCCCTGTTAATTGAAACAGCAGATGATTGCCTGCGAAGCAGGATCGCATTGCAAAAAATGCACCGGCGTTGTTGCAGGCATCCACTGCGAGAGCACCGGCAGCGTGCTGTGCGGGTAGTTTAATCCAAAATTTTCTTGAGATGCGAAAAGACCTCGTCGAGGTTTGATGCGGGTAAAAAGAGATCGCGATATCTATCGTCAATCGGTTCATGAGAAATTTTCTCGCTCCAGCCACCTGCGAAAGTGCACAGAATTATCGGTTTCCTGAAGTGCCAGGAGTAGGCCAGCTCCGAGAGAGTCCCGGATTTGCCTCCGATAGCTATTATCACATCTCCGGAGAGAACATTAATCATATTTCTCGCATATCCGACACCGGTTGGAATCACGATTCCACAGTATGCATTGGCATCCTCAGGATGAGTGCCGGGCAGTATTCCCACAACGACACCATTCTCCTCAGCTGCTCCACGGGAAGCAGCTTCCATAATGCCACCACGTCCTCCGGTAATCAATACCCACCTGTTCCTGGCGATAAATCTGCCGATATCATATGAGATAGAGGAGTTTATAACATCGTCACCCGAACCGATAATAACTACCTGTTTGCGTCTCATTTCCTCTCATCTCCGTTTTTGTGCATTCACTTAAACCTGCACATTTTCTGTATGAGTTGATATACTGCATCGGGTGAATCGATTTTCAATTGAATGACCTCATAGGGTATGGAAATATCCCGATAGGTAAACTCCAATCTCTTTTTTAAGGGATTTGATGAGCTCTTCCGAAGTATCGGTGTAAGAACGAGGTATTCATTTAATGAAAGAACGAATATGTGAGCGGATTCCGGGAAGTTCTTCTTGAGAATCTCGACAAATTTATCTGAAATTTCCAGTATGGATAAAATCCCCATGTGAATGAATACGTCATCAATAAGCTTCAGTGAAAAAACATGCGCGGCAACAGAATAAGTTTCATTGATAGTTTCAGTGAGAATATCGACGATCTTCTGTTTAATATTCTCAAAGTAATTGACCGACATCGGCTTTTCATTAAAGAGAGATGCCTTGAATATCTCACCGAAGAATGTTCCGATAAAACGAAATTTTTCTGTAGAGAAATAATCTGATGATGAGAGTGCGATGAAGAAAACAGCTTTGTTGATACTCCTCCAGACGGGATAAATATAAAGGATCTGGCTCAGGGAGCTATTCTCTCCCGGAAGGACTGTTGAAAACTCCGACTGCGGAATTCTCTTCTGATTGTTTTGCAGCGTTTCGATTATTTTTGAATTTATCTTATCGTCGCCGTAATATGAGACAAGTTCGAATTCGTTCTCGGTGAGTGCAAAGAGTCCGGAGAAAATTGAGAAGTTCTCACTGTTGTGATGATAACATATCCCCCTGATGAATCCGGTACTGCCCTCCGGTATCGTTTCTTTCTGAAGCTCACGATATTTCCTGGCAAGGTTTTCATATTCATCTTTAGCCTCCTCATAAGACAGGAGACCTTCACTGTAATCTTTTATCGTTTTCTGTGTAGAGAAAATGAGTTTTTTGATATCGCTTTTCATTGTTATGGTCTATGTCTTTTTAAACGACAGTACGCTTTGGAAAGGGCAAAGAAACTCCTTTCGGTACAGTTCAATAAGTGTGACCGCTGCTATGGATTTTAGCAAGAAAAATTTTTCCCGGATCGGTATACCGGTAACTAATCGTGTGTGTGTGCCAGTGCCGCAGCAATGCTTTTGGAAATCATAAATATTCGGAAGGTGCCGGTAAAGAAAACGAGTGTATCAGAAGTAACCATCCTTTCCAGAGCTATCTTCAGCTCATCGGAGCTCTGAAAGACCTGAAACGACGAGGAGGTTCGCGAGCGCTGTGCTGAATCGGCTGAAGGCTTATAGCATCTGATATCGTCAATCTCATGATAACAGGTAATTGCCGAGTATTTCTGTATACTCGCAAGCATGAGCGGATAATTCTTATCCTTCATGAATGTGGCGACCGTAATAATTTTTTTATCGGGATACTCTGTCCGTAACGTCCTCAATACCGACTGCATTGCAACGGGATTGTGGGCGGGATCGAATATCAGGAGGGGGTCTCGGGAAAGTATATGCAATCTGCCGGGAATTGCCACATCTGCAATTCCCTTCCTGATAGCTTCACTGCCGATGGTAAATCCTTTGAGCATCAGCGAAGAGGCAGCCGCCAGGGCGGAATTCTTGATCTGAAATCTCGCGATGCTGTTCAGTCGTATGTTTTCTATCCCGGAAAGGGGAAACATATCATTCTTGAAGGTAATGGTATAGGTGAAACCGTCACCTTTTTTATTGTGTATGTCCTGTACGCCGAAATCCCTGTTATAGATCAGCAGCGGAGATGCCTTCGCCTGTGCGGCCTCTTCGAGAATTTTCAGGACGGCCTTCTTCACATTTGAAGTGAGAACAGGTGAATGCCCCTTGATAATACCTGCTTTTTCGCGGGTAATTGCTGAAACCGTCTTTCCCAATATGCCTGTGTGATCTCTTGAGATATCAGTAATGATTGATATCAGTGGATGCATTACATTTGTTGAATCGAGCCGCCCTCCCAGACCCGTTTCAATGACAGCGACATCAACACGCTTTTCGTAAAAATATCTCAACGCAAAAAGTGTCAGAACATCGAAGTAGGTCGGTTGCAGTGTCTGATCTCTTTTCAGTACGCCGACGAGATCATCAAGATATCCATTCAGTGCAGAGTCGGGTATCTCTTCTTTGTTTATAACAATACGCTCGTTTATCCGTGAAAGATGCGGCGAGGTGTAGAGGCCGGTTGTGTACCCGGCCGACATAAGTATGCTCTGAAGCATATAGGCGACCGAACCTTTACCGTTTGTTCCCGCTATGTGAATCGTTTTAATCTTGTTATGAGGTTCATGGTAGAATTGCAGAAGCGCGGCGATACTATTCAATGTGTAGTTCTGAAACCCCAGATGGCCGGTCGCTTCGTTGTTGATGAGGGTGTTGATCTTGTCTTCAATACTCATGACGGTTCATTTCTCAAACAGTAGTGGAGTATCGCCATGCAGATGAATATCCTCACGTGAGGTGCTTCATCAATGCTGTTCTCATTTCGGCAGTTGGTGCTCTCGTGCCCGTCCATATCTCATACTGTTTGGCTCCCTGATTCAAAAGCATATCAATACCGAAAACAGTTGTGCATCCCTTCTGCCGGGCGATGCCCATGAGTTTCGTCATCGATGGTGCGTACACTATGTCAAAAACAGTGTGCCGGGGAAGGATGAGCGCATCATCAAGCGGAGTTGTGTCGGTGTGTGGTGTCATTCCCACCGGGGTGGTATTGATGAGAATATCAAAATCCTGCATGATGTCTGGTGTGAGCTCATCCATCAGAAGCGAGGTGACCCGATCATTCTTCTTCCTGAGATCGTTCGCGAGAGCAGTCACCCGCTCGACATTTCTTCCCGCAATGGTAACTGCTATATCCTCTTCGAGAAGAGTAAATGCGATGGCTCTCGCCGAGCCACCGTTTCCAAGCAGCATTACTCTCAAACCGGCAAGCGATTCGATTACATTCTTCAACGATATCAGTGCACCGTAACCATCCGTATTAAATCCGGCAATTGTCCCGTCATCATTGACGAGCGTATTGACCGAGCCGATCTCCCTCGCAAGGGTATCCACCCTGTCAAGATATTTGAGCACCTCTATCTTAAAGGGAATGGTAATGCTCGCACCGCGAATGTTGAGTGTTCTCATGGCATCTATCGCATGCTCGATGGTATCGGGCTGAAAGGCAAGGTACACCGCATTCCGCGCTGTTGATTGAAATGCAGCATTATGCATTACCGGTGAGAGAGAATGGCGGACCGGATTGCCAAAAATACAGTACAGTTCCGTCTGAGTATTGAAAGCAACAGGGTTCATGCAACTGTTATACCGATGGGTTGCCAGTTCGCAACATTTTTTCTTCTTTTCATACAGGAAAATGCAGCTGCTCACATGCGCCGCACCGCTTATCAGTTCAGTGAAAGGAGCGCTGTCTTCCCGGAACGGTAATACCTGAAAAGCTGTTCCCCAATTCACACGGTGAAATGCAGTTTTTACTGCCGTTCATAATTTATTGATAAGCTGCACTCTCCTTCTCACCGAAAATAAAGATGTAAATCTATTCACTGTACATGCTTCCGACAGGTCACTATACCATTATCATTAAAAGAATATGGTGAGAATATGTCTCAGGGATCACGCAAACAGAACAGTACCCAGAGCAGGAAAAAAGGGGGAAGCACTTCACGATCTGCCGCTGCAAAGAAGAAGAGCGGGAATACAACCCAGACGAAGAAAGTGAGGAATACATCCACCACTACGGCGATGTATGCTCTCGCGATAATGGTTCTGATGACCGTTATCATCATCCTGATAAATTATCTCTTCGATGCTGGAAGGGGAGCAAAAAACAAACAAAACACCTCCGATAAGGTGATATCACTGGATTTCCGTACAGATAAAAAAACCGATACCGCCGATGCGGATAAACCGGAAGAGAAGAAAGTGGAAGAGAAACCGGTATCCGAACAGCCGGTAAAAATTTATCTCATCCGCTTTAATGATAAAACCGAGCACGCGTCGCTCATCCCGGTGAAGCGCACCATTCAAACCGACTTTCCCCTTCGCGATGCGATGCAGGAGTTGATAAAGGGACCAACGCAAAGCGAAAAAAAGCGCGGCATTCTGAGCGCCGTCCCTGCCAATCTCAGGATAAAGAGCATACGCTGTAAAAATGGAATTGCCACCATCGATTTCAACGAGACAATAGAAGAGGGAGCCAACGGAACTATTCTGCTGCACAGGATAGATCAAATCGTCTTTACCGCGACACAGTTCGACACGGTCAACGGGGTCAGGATTACAATAAACGGGCAGAACAGGAAATTCATTGGGAGTGATGGGCTCTCGATCAGCGGTTCACTGTACAGAAGGCGTTTATAGGATTGCATGTTAGAAATTGAGATAAAAGCCTATTGTGATAATCACACCGAAGTTCTCAGGAGATTGAAATCGCTGGGGGGCGCTTTTCAGGAGAAGATACTTGAACATGATGTATATTACAATCACCCCTGCAGGGACTTCGCGCAAACTGATGAAGCATTGAGAACACGGAGCATCGACAAGAAAAGCTTCCTGACCTACAAAGGGCCGAAACTCGACAGGATGACGAAAACGAGAGTGGAAAGGGAAGTCGAATTTCGGGATGTTGAAACCGTGACGTGCATTCTTGCCGAACTGGGATTCACGACAGTTGATACCGTTGACAAGGAGAGAGTCGTATACCTCCTGAATGACATTACCGTGTGTCTTGATACGGTATATGAGCTCGGGACCTTCGTCGAGCTTGAAAAGCTTGGTGATGATAAGGAGAACATCGAAAGGGAACTCTTTGATTGGGCTTCGAAACTGGGACTCAGTCGATTCGAGACGCGCTCATATCTGGAATTGAAACTCCTCGCCCGATAATTATCTCAGCGTATATCCGCTCTTTTCGAGCACTGCGATTACATTCTTCTGCAACCGGTCTACGTCTTCAGGCAGCAGCGTTCTCTTTTTCCCGTTAAAAATTATCTTGATTGAAATGGATTTTTTCCCCTCCGGAATCGGGGAGCCCGTATAAACCGAGATGACATCGACACTCCGGATAAACTCTCTGCTGCTGTTTTCAATGATCTGACATATACGTTCCCCGTACTCAAATACATCGGTCAGTATTGATATTTCAAAGGGAACATCAGGAAATTTCTGCAGATCAACAAAAAGATTATCCTCTCTCTCTGTATCATAGAGAGTGCTCGCATTGAGGTCGAAGATGACCACGTCACCCTTTATATCCAGAACCTCCTTCGTCGAGGGATGCACTTCAAAAACCAAACCGGCTTTTCTGTTATCAACATTGATCTGTATACATCTTCCCGGATGGACATAGGGCGGAAGCATCTCGATATCGGTGATAAACTGCACCGCACGTATGTCAAGTTGCTGCAGGAGATCGGCAGCAATATATTTCCCATCATAGAAGAGTGGTGAATCCGGTTTTCGCATGAAGATTGCACCGGTGATGCAGGTTTCTTCGCTCGCCAGGATATCCGATTTTCGATCCTCCTTCAGGTAAATCCTGCCGAGCTCAAATATTCTGAAATACTCCTGATATCTTTGATTGAATTCAACATTTTTTAGGATATTGGGGATCAGGCTCCTTCTCAGGCGATCCTGCTCCTGTGAAAGCGGATTGTGCAGTCGCAATTCCCTGTCCTCGTTTACCCCCAGTTGATCGAGCAGTACTTCGCCGACAAATGAATAATTCCGTACTTCGGTGAGATGATGATCTCTTACCAGAATCTCCTTTATTTTTCTCTCGAAGAGCCTGAAGGTGTTGAGCCGCGGCGGCTCGCAGGGAACGAGGGGAGGGCCCGGTTGTATCTTATCATAGCCGTGTATTCGACCGACTTCTTCAACGATGTCATCGGGTATGGTGATATCCCGGGTTGATCGGTACGTGGGGGCTTCGATAATCCAGGTATCTTCATTCTTCTCCACTGCAAATGAAAGGGAATGAAGAATATCCTCGATTTCCCCATTATCGATAACCGTTCCTAATTTTCCCCTGATGAGATCGGTATTCATGGTGATGATATTTCTCTTCTGTTTACTCGGATAGGTATCCACCAGACCGGTCGCCGCTTTCGCACCGGGAATTATCTGTGAGATAAGCTCATAACACCTGAATATCGCTGCATGGCACAGCTCGGGATCAAGAGACTTCTCGAATCGTATTGCAGCCTCTGTTCGCAGAGTATAGCGATTGGCCGTTTTCCGAATAGAAACCGGATTGAAGTTGGCGGCCTCGAGTACAATCTCAGTGGTGTTTTCGTCAATTTCACTGTCTTCGCCACCCATGACACCGGCAAGGGCAACTGCCGATCGCCTGTCAGCGATGACAATATCATCATTACAGAGGGTACGGGTTTCGCCATCGAGCGTCCGAAGCACCTCACCATTCTCGGCCATGCGCACAATTATTTCATTTTCGGATAATTTATTCCGGTCAAATGCGTGCATGGGTTCTCCGAGCTCAACCATAACATAATTGGTAATGTCAACGATATTGTTGATCGGTCGCATCCCGATCGACGTGACCGCTGCTTTCAACCAGCCCGGTGATTCTTCTATGGTGATATTCTTTACCCAGAGCCCGGAATACCGTGGTGCGTTCGGAGTCAGAATGGTGACAATCAGTTCTGCACTGTTTTGGAAATCCTTTTCAACGCCATAGTTTACCGGATCGCGATAGGGCCGTTTAAAAATAGCGGAGAGCTCCCGCGCAAAGCCTGCATGACTCCAGAGATCAGGTCGATGGGTGATGGATTTATTGTCGATCTCGAAGCGGGTATCAATCCAGTCAGGATAGAGCAGATTCAGTGATTGACCGAGAGCCGTGTTTTCGGGCAGAATCAGTATCCCCGAGTGATCATCTGACAATCCTATCTCCCGCTCCGAACAGAGCATCCCGTCCGACAGAACTCCCCGAATCTTTGTTTTCTTCACGGTGAAGTCATCAGAGAATTTTGTTCCCGGCTGTGCGAGGGCGACAATATCACCCTTGCGATGATTCGTTGCTCCACAGATAACCTGCACCTTCTCAGTGCCGGTATCGCAGTCGACCAGGGTGAGCTTGTCCGCCTGAGGATGAGGTTTCACTTCCAGGATTTTCGCGCTTATGATAGTATGGAAATGTTCGTTGAGGCGTTCGATTCGCTCAATCTCTGCGGTTGACATTGTCAGCTGAAAAGCAATTTCCTCAGGACTGATATCGCTGAGATCGATCATCTTCGAAAGTATATTCTGAGAGAGCCACATTATAAAACCCCGGAGTTAGAATTGATAGAGAAATCTCACATCACCGCTGAGGAAGTGCCGGATGTCGTTAATCTCATAGAGCATCATAACCAGCCTGTTGAGCCCCATGCCGAAGGCAAAGCCGGTCCATTCATCGGGATCGATGTTCCCGTATCTCAACACATTGGGATGCACCATGCCACAGCCGAGAAACTCTATCCACCCGACATACTTGCAAACCTTACAGCCTTTCCCGCCACAGATCATGCATTTGAAATCGAGATCCAGTCCCGGCTCAACAAAGGGGTAGTATGAGGGACGAATCCTCACATCGACCTCACGTTTGAAAATGCCCTTGAGAATCTCTTTCATTATAAAAATAAGATGAGAAACGGATATGGTGCGGTCGACCATCATGCCTTCAACCTGATAGAAGGTGTGTTCATGTGAGGCGTCTATCGCTTCATACCTGAAGACGCGTCCGGGAGCGGCAATACGAAAGGGGGGATCCCTCTTCTCCATGCCTCTGATCTGTATCGATGAGGTATGAGTCCTTAAAAGATTGCCGTCTTCCGTCCAGAACGTATCCTGAATATCACGAGCGGGATGGTATTCAGGAATGTTCAGCGCCTCAAAGTTATAGTATTCAGTTTCAACATCAGGGCCATCAAGAATCTCAAATCCCATTGAGGTGAAGAGATCTTCCATCTCATATTGAATTTTGGATATGGGATGATAATGTCCTCTCAGAGGAAGCCGGGTGGTGCCCGCCGCGTTGAGGGTCACATCAATCCACTCCGTCGTGGCAAGGTCATCAATCTGTGAGAGAGTTAACTCTCTTTTCCGATTATCGAGCAGATCTGAAATTTCATTTTTCAATACATTCGATTTCTTACCAATCGTTGCGCGATCTTCGGACGAGATTTCGCCGAGCGATCGAAGTATTCCGGTGAGCTCACCCTTCCTTCCAAGAAAGCGGACTCGAATCTCTTCAAGATCATCAACATCCTGTGCATTCTTTATTGATTCGGAAGCACTGTTTCTGATGTTTGCAAGTTGTTCATCCATGGTATCACACTTTATTATTTATTGTTCTTCATTTGCAGAAAGAAACGAACAAGTGCCCGGCAGGCATGATGTAGAGGTTAAAATGATTAGCCGGATCTAAAAGTCAAGAAAAAATGCATTCGAGATGTATTGATTTTTAACCGGCATCGCTTCGAAAAGGATGATTCCATGCTCTTCGATCGAAAAGGTCTTTTCTAAGTGTTCAGATTATCATCCTGTCTTGCTCGAGGCACGCTGCGCTTTATCCATGGCCAGCTTCGCTGCTCCGAGAGCAGGTGATTTTTCCTCATCCTTTATCACCAGATACCGTATGTTCTCTTTCAGGCCGGGGAGGGCGCGGGCCCGGACAACATCCCTGACGACCGGAATGATGAGCTTATGAGCACGTGAAAGTCCTCCGGCGAGTATAACCGCTTCAGGATCAAATATATTCACCAGATTTACGATACCATAACCGAGATAGGTGGCAACTCTCTGAAAGACACGATTTGCAAAGACATCACCCTGTATCGCCTCTTCATAGATTAATTTCGCGGTCAGTTTCTCGGTTTTAATCCTTTCCCTAATGGAAGAGGCGGGAAATTTCTTTAAATCCCTCCGGGCGAGCCTGACAGCTGCGGATGCAGATGCGTACTGCTCGAGGCAACCGCGATTACCACAGGAACACCGTTTTCCTCTGTAGTCTATTGTTGTGTGACCGAATTCCATCGAGCTTCCGGATTTGCCTGTATAAATATTGTTATCTATGATTGCACCACCACCGATACCGGTTCCGAGGGTGAGCATAATCCAGTTACGATATTTCCTTCCATTGCCTTTCCACCACTCACCGACAACAGCTGCGGTTGCATCATTTTCCAGAATAACTGCTGTACCCGTCTTCTTCTGTATTATTCTTCCGATGGGATAGTTTTTCCAGTAGGGGATATTGGGGCTCGTTATGACGACTCCCTTTTCACTGTTGATAGTGCCAGCGGCACCAATGCCGATGGCTCTGATATCATTCATCCGTAATTCCTGCTGGGAAACGAGGACATCAATCACTTTGGTGATATTCTCCTCGGTTGTCTTCGCATTTTTCCCGGTGAGAATTTTCCGATAGTTGAGTATATTCCCGCTCCTGTCCGTCAAGAGCGCCTTGATGTTCGTACCGCCGATATCCAATCCAATAAACATGTGAGACCCCGTTCTTATTGTGTTTATGCCATTCTGCTTAAAATAATTTTTCGTCAATATAAAAATTTCAAGGATTTTATTGAGTGATCTCCCTCTCCACTCAACACGAGAGAATGGCATCACCTGAGAAAAAAGGTGCTCATTTCACAATGTCTCTTGACGGAATAATAAAGTTTGTACACAGTAGCTCTGATAAACAACTCGTGCTCAGACCGGTATTCCGTGATGGCACAATTCGTAGGAGAGATGGTTGACAGAGAGGATGGCGATAGAACCGAAGATAGATCTGCATGTTCATTCAACCGCATCGGACGGAACATACACGCCTGCTGAGCTCATTGATTTAGCAATTCAAAAAAACCTCATTGCGCTTGCTATTACCGATCACGATACGGTTGACGGATTGAGCGAGGGAATGCGGTATGCCGAGAAGAAAGGTTTTGACCTCATTCCCGGCATTGAATTCAGCATTGAATATACAGGCGGTTCCTTCCACCTCCTCGGTCTCTTTGTTGATCATGAGAACAGCGAGCTCGTAAGAGTATCACAAAAGCTCAAGAGATTACGTTTTGAAAGAATCGAAAGGATAATTGAAGATCTCAGGAGCCACGGGGTTGATATCTCAACCAGCGATCTAGACGTATTAGCGGGGAGCTCTCTCGGACGACCACATGTTGCACGCGCGCTCGTGTCAAAGGGATACGGTATCGATATAAACGACATATTCAGGAAATTTCTGGTAAAAGGCAAGCCGGGCTATGTGAAGAAGGAGAAGATATCCCTCGATGAGGCGATACGGGTCGTCAAGCAATCAGGTGGCATTACGAGTATCGCCCATCCCATCTCACTGAATTGCGGTTCCTTCTATGATTTCGACGAAATGATTGGGCAGATTGCGGAGCGGGGAGTAGATGGAATTGAGGTTTACTCATCGATGCACACCCGTAAAGAGGTCAAGGAGTTCCGATGTATTGCTGCCAGGTATAAGCTGCTTGAAACGGGCGGAAGTGATTTCCACGGAGATAAAGAGAGTGAACTGGGAATGTATGATGATGATGAGCCGATACCGCTCCAGGTTCTTGAGACGCTCAGGGAGTACCGATTGAAGGCGGGTTCCCGATAAGCATGCTCCTTCCGATACCAAGAAGGAAATCTCTTTTTAAACGATTATCTTCTGGCGTGCTACAGCATGTATATTAAAAAGTTAGACGTCTATCTCGTTAAGCAGTTTCTCACTGCACTTTCGGGATCAATTATCTTCATGATCGGCTTATTCCTGATATCGATCTTTATCGATAATCTCAAGTACTTTGCCCATCCCAATGTTCCTCTTCATCTGATTCTGCTCTTCACGGTGAATATTATTCCCGAGGTTATCATCCAGGTTCTCCCCCCTGCTGCCCTTTTCGCAACTTCATATACTTTTGGAAATCTCAACACGACGAATGAGATAATTGCACTGTACAATAGCGGAACAGGATTCACCCGCCTTATCTCGCCGATGGTCGTTACAGGGGTTTTGCTCTCGATTTTTTCATTTCTTTTCTTCGAGTTCGTTTCAGCCGAATCCAGTCGACGTGCCTTTGAGATACGTGATCACATCAGAATAGTCGCGGGGAAGACCCCCAAGAAGATGTATAATCGCCACGACTTTTTTATGATGGGGAATGATAATAGCATCTTCTACATTGAGGAATTTCGTCCGAAAGAGGAAGTGATGATCAACCCGGTGATCACGCGTTTCGACCGTAACGGGGATATTGTTTCTCAGCTCGCTGCTCAATCCGGCAAGTACCGAAAGGGCATATGGACTTTCAAGAATGCCGTTGTTATCGAATTCGATGAAGAGATGCATATCAGTGAGAAGCGGGAACTGAACTATCAGCTCGATATACACGAGACTCCCGACAGCTTTATGAAAACAACGAGAAGTGTAATACAAATGAGGCTCGGAGAGGCGCTGAGCTTCCTCGAAACGAAAAAGAGAATGGGAGTTGACTATCGAAAACATCTGGTGGAATTTCAGTGGAGATTTGCCTTCCCCTTTTCAATTATCATTGTCATTCTCATCGGAAGCTTCGCCGGGATATATTTCAGGAGAGCGGTCATCGTCCTCTCATTTCTCCTCTCCCTCATCATCTCTTTCGGATACTATGGCATGCTTGCGATGGGACTCGCTTTTGGAAAATCGGGGAGGCTCAATCCCTTCATCGCTGCATGGCTCGCCAACATGTTCTTTCTGCTCCTGGCCATCCTGGCGATACGCTATAAGAGATAGATCCCGCTGTTCATTATTCGCGTGCAGGAGTGATCGCGTCGTATATACACAGCACATTCATTTCACACCGGCGATTCTTCATCTTAATCGCATAATCATATTTTCAGTTATTTTATTGACATTCCATCGATCTGCACCATGATTATCCGACATCGAAGGAAATGAGATTTTATAAACAATTGTTTACAAAATGTCGGACAGGATCACTTATAAAAAGGCATTTCTCATCGACATGGACGGAGTGATAAACCGGGGCAAAGCGATAATCGAAGGTGCCCTCGAATTCGTCAATCGGCTCAAAAAGGGGAGCTTCCCCTATCTCTTTCTCACCAATAATTCATACTATACCGTTGATCAGCTCAAAGAGCGGATGCAGAACATGGGAATTGAAGTGGAGGAATCTCACTTTTATACATCCGCCATGGCGACGGCGAGCTTTCTGCATTATCAGAAACCACAATGCTCGGCCTATGTTATAGGCGGAAAGGGACTGATCTGTGAGCTGGAGAAGAATCAGATTACCGTAACCAAAAAAAATCCCGATTATGTCATTGTCGGAGAAACCGAGGAGTACGATTACACGCGTATAATCGAGGCGACTCACCTGATCAGGGAAGGAGCGAAATTCATTGCAACAAACCCGGATTTAACCGGACCGACCAGAAGGGGACCGGTACCCGCCTGTGGTGCGCTGGTCGCGCCTATTGAAAAGGTTACCGGGGTAAGTCCCTATTTCCTCGGGAAGCCCAATCCCGCCATGATGTACTGGGCCCGGAGAAAAATCAAGGTTCATTCCGCTAACTGTTTTATGATCGGTGACCGTATGGATACCGATATACTTGGCGGGCTTGAGGCTGGAATGACCTGCTGCCTCGTTCTTACCGGTGTAACGACGAGAAAGATGCTCGCCCGCTTCCCCTATCAACCGGATTATATCTTCAATGATGTAGGCGAGATTGATCCCGAGACTATCCTCTCGAGGAGGGAGCGGGTCACTATCTGAGAACTCTATTTGTCGAGGGCAGCAATTGCAGGAAGTGTTTTCCCCTCGAGGAGCTCCAGAAAAGCTCCTCCTCCTGTTGATATATACGACATTTTATCATCAAGACCCGATTGCATAACCGCAGAAACGCTATCACCCCCTCCAATGATGCTGAGACAATCGGTATCAGCGATTGCTCGGGCGACCTCTTCCGTTCCGTGAGCGAAAGAGGGCATCTCAAAGGCGCCCATGGGGCCATTCCATACGACCGTTTTTGCCTTTTGTATACTTTCGCTGAAGAGCCTGATTGATTGCGGGCCGATGTCGAGTCCGATCATATCATCGGGTATCTTATCTATGGGGACTGTCTCGGTGGATGCGTTATTATCAAATGCTGATGCGATTACCACATCAACGGGCAGAAGGATTTCGACTTTTTTTTCCGCTGCCTCTTTGAGTATCTCTTCTGCAGAATCAATGAGCTCCTCCTCGAGGAGCGATTTGCCGACTGAATATCCCTTTGCCCTGAGAAAGGTAAATGCCATTGCCCCGCCGATGATGATACTGTTTACCCGGGTAATAATATTTTTCAGCACATCAAGCTTTGTGGAGATCTTTGCGCCCCCGATAACCGCAACGAGCGGGTGCTCCGGTTCCAGCAGTGCCTTCTTAAAGTACTCGATCTCATTCTTAAGGAGGAATCCCGCAGCACACTGATCGAGGTAGTGCGTTATCGCGTGATTCGACGCATGAGCTCGATGTGCTGTAGCAAATGCATCATTAATGTAGACTTCACCAAAGCCTGCGAGGAGCTTGCCGAACGTTTCGTCATTCTGCTCTTCACCAGGATAAAACCGTATGTTTTCGAGGAGAACAATATCTCCCGATTTAATTTCCGATTGCACCGATTCCGGATCTTCCTGTATTGAAATATCGATAAAGGTAACATCCCGTTTCAACAGCTCTGACAAACGGCCTGCAACCGGTCGCAAGCTGAGTTTCGGATCGAACTTCCCCTTGGGCCTCCCGAGGTGAGATATCAGAATGACTGTTGCCTCGTTTTGCAAACAGTACTGTATGGTCGGGAGGGTCGCCGTTATGCGTGTGTCATCAGTAATACGCATATTCTCATCGTAGGGGACATTGTAATCAACCCGGATGAGAACCCGTTTCCCCTTAAGATTTAACTGATCAATATATCGTATGGTCATAGAAATACTCCTCTTTATGCATCCTGACTCATTTCTTTTTTCTTCTTCCTGAGAAAGACAAATTTCGAGATGAGTATAGAGATTTCGTATAAGAAGACAATGGGAAATCCGATGATCAGCTGGGTGAGAACATCGGGAGGCGTAATGATGGCCGCAACGACGAATATAAGCACAATGGCGTATTTCCTCTTTCTGATCAGAAACTGGGGAGTGATTAATCCGATTCTCGTCAGGATCATTATTACGATAGGTAACTCAAAAAGTATCGCTATTCCGAGGCTGAAGAGGAGAACAAAAGTCAGGTAATTGCTCGCATTCTGAACATTCTGCATGCTTGCGGGCGTGAAGCTCAGGAGCATCTTTATCGCAAAGGGGAGCATGAGAAAATAGGTAAAAACGATTCCTCCGAAAAAAAGGATACCAGCCGCTATAATCGAAAGGCGGGCGAATTTTCTGTCCTTTTTGCTTATTGCAGGTGCGATATATTTCCATATTTCATACACCACAACCGGAAAACCGATCAACAGGCCTGCAATCAAAGAGGCTTTCAGCCTGAGGAGAAATCCCTCGGTAACATTAAAAACATTGAGTTTCATGCCGGTTGCGGTGTAGGGTCTTTCGAGTATCATGAGAATTTCTTCAGAGAAGATAAAGCTGGCGAGTGCAATGACGAGTATAGTAATCAGTGATACGAATATCCGTGAACGAAACTCATCGAGGTGCCCAACGATACTCATGGGAGTATCACCTCTTTCGAGGGCACCCGGATCAAGGTCCTGCTCGGCAGGAATGGTGGTTTTGGCTTCGGCTGCGGTGAGCTTTTTTTTTGAACCGCTTATCGCAGTATCATCTTTTTTCTTGTTCGTTTTTTTCCGGGAAACGGTTTTCTTCGGGGCACTCTTCGGTGCAGTTTTACCGGAAGTCTTTCGAGGTGTTGATTTTCCCGATGGCGTTGCAGTCTTCTTCGCTTTGCCTCCTCGTGCAGATGAGGATTTCTTCGATTTAACACCTTTCGCAGATGAGGATTCCCTTGCCGTTTCGGTTTTCTTTTTTTTCGATGCTCCCTGTGTCTTCTTCTTTTCGGGATCTCTGGCTGACAACTTCCCACCCCTTGATTGAGATTGTAGTGAATTGCACGGTAAATAAAAACTGTTGTCAAGTCTTTTTAACGGCTGTTCATTTGTGCAGTGGCAATCATCCTCTTATGATAAAGGTGCTTATTATACAAAAAAGTGAAAAAATCGATCTTCCCGTAAAAATCTATTGAAAACAGTTATGGGTGCAGTATCATTCATTCATGACTGCCTCTCTATTACCCGTAGAACTGATATCATTACCGGTATTTGATCTTCATTACATCCTGAGATGAGTGAGGCAAACACAATCAATGATTCGGTTCAGTTCATTATCCCATTCTCTCTCCTCCCTCACAGCTTATCTGAAAGGCTTCCTTCAACGATATTCCGCCATTGATTATTTACAGAATCCTGTATTGATCTTCAACGGCATGCTGAAAGTGCTTTATGCAAACACTGCATTTACATCGAGCGACAAAAATACTTTTAACGGGGAAAACCATATACCGGGATCTCTCCTGCAGGAGGTATTGCATCTCAGTGACGAGAATATAAACCGTCTCAGAGCCTATATCGGAAGCTGCCAAAAATCGGACGGGAGCAGTTACTATGCTGCGTGTACTCCTCATCAACACTGCATGAAAGTATATAAAATCTCACACGATCGCTTCCTGCTTGAGCTCATAGATGTGAAAGAGCTCTCCATCGTGATGAATGCCAATGGCATGGGCATCAGTACAGATTCTCAACCGTGGCGAACCTTATCAAACGATAAAGCTCCTGATACCGTTTTTCGTTTCGCTGAGTTTTTCAATGCATTTGATGATTTAATCTATATCATCGATAGCAATTTAAGAATCATTTTCATGAACGATGCGATTAAAAGCGTTTTCGGAGATTGTATCGGAGAGTACTGCCACCGGGCATTATACGAGAGTGATAAACCATGCCGGCTTTGCAAGATGAACCTGGTTTTTGCAGGGAAAACGGTTAAATACGAACTGTATCACGAAAAGCGCGAAGCAAACTATGAAGTAATACACATTCCGGTTAAACTTGACGGATTGACATGCATGGCATCAGTCATGCGTGATATCTCCCGGTTTAAGGAGCTGGAGAGTAAGTTTATCGCCGAGCGGAATTATTTCAAAAACATTATCGAAGATTCAATTGATGGCTTCTTCATGACCGATCCGACATTGAAGCTGCTCCGGTTCAATAGATCGTTTCAAATCCTTTTTGCAGTCGGGAAGAGACAGGATCTGAAGCTCTTTGATCTTGTTACGGGGAGGTCGAGAGAGCATCTCATCAGAAATGTTCGATCGGTTATGAAGCAAAAAAAATCTGCAACCGTGGAACTCTCCTGCGAAGGCCACAGTGCAAAACACCTCCTGATGAGCCTGAATCCTCTCTATGCTGAAGACAGTACTCTAAGCGGCATTTACGGATTCGTAAAAGACATATCAGAAATCAAGCGATTGCAAAATATTATCGAATACGAGCGGAATTATAACAGGAGCATTATTGAAACAGTCGATCTCGGATTCGTTCTGGTGAATGATGATAATGAATATCTCGATTACAATAATGCCTATCTTCAAATACTCGGTCGGGATGAGAAAGAACTCAGTACAAGAACCTTTTACGACTTCACGGTGAAAGAATACATCACGTATCAAAAATCGCTCATGGATAAGCTGAAGAGAACAGGGCGTTCAATCTCTTTCGAGAAGGAGTTCATACACAGAGACGGCTCCTCGATTCCGGTACTGGTTACCATGTCGAGGCTGCGGGATGAGGAAGGGAATCAGATCGGCACCTTCGGCTTCATTCGGGATATATCCGAGCAGAAAAAGATAGAGAATGAGTTGATTGAAAGAAGCACGAGAATACTGAACCTCATAAATATTTATAACAACATTTCGGTGCAGCTCCTGCAATGTAATGAGATTGATGAGGTCTTTCACACATTGCATGATTCCATATTAAGCATTGTACATCCCGATTCAATCGAAATCATCACAAAGAAGTACAACGGTTTCAGAACAGCCTTCTCACACAATCCAGTTGTCAGGGAGGATGTTCTCATTACCGCAAAGCTCTCGCTTATCATACAGAAGCTTATCAGAGAACAGAGAGCTATACTCATTTCATCGATTGATACCGAATTAAATGATGAGGATCTCGACCTTTTCCCCGGCTTGACCGAGTATCAATCCGCTCTCTTCATACCGATTCGTCTCAAGGATGAAGTCGGCGACATCGTTATACTCTCTTTTACAAAACATCTGGATGCGATTGACGAGATTATCATGAACATCTTGATCGGCATTACCAACATGGCATTTCTGACGATTGAAAAGATACGATCAAAACATGAACAGACCGAGATGCAGAACGCTCTTGACAGATATGAACGTTTATCACTGATGGGAAGAATTGCCGCCGGCGTTGCTCATGAAATCAATAACCCCCTTTCAATAATGCAACTTGATCTCGATGAATTGAACTCATTCTATCACTCAGGCGACTGTCCCGAGATTGAGAGAAGAGAGCTGCTCGGCTCCCTGCAGGAGGAGATCAACAGGATGTCGGGTATTGTATCACAGCTGAAAGATTATTACCGACCCGATAGCTTTGAGAAAGAGCTTGTATCCATCGATGACATGTTGAAATCGTATCCCATTAAAATACTGCTCAAGAATCTAAAAAAAAAGGGTATTGAGATTGATACGTGTCTCTCTGCCGGCAAAACGTTTATACACATATCAAAAAACAGACTGATACAGGTCCTGATGAATATACTATCCAATGCTGATGATGCCATTGGGAATAAGAGACACGGCAGGGTGATAATTGACACAAAACGTGTTGACAAAGATGGATCGTATATACAGATATCAATTCGTGATAACGGGGTCGGTATTTCAACGCAGGATATAAACAGAATATTTGAACCCTTTTATACGACGAAGAAGAGTGAAGGGACAGGATTGGGGCTCTCTATATCATATTCAATAATTAAAAACTACAATGGCGAAATAGAGGTCATAAGCGAAGTGAATAAGGGGACCGAGTTCATTATATATTTCCCCGAACATACCATGTAACGAAAATTCCGCGCATATAAGCCTGTATTCGTTTTTCAGACATTGAAAATAAGATGATTGACAATTAAATAAAAGGACACCATTATATTAATACCCGATGATTATGCACGAATAAGAAACAGAGCTTCTCTTCATAAGTATGATCAATCCCAGAAAATATTCATCCTTACCGGGCTGTTTTCAGTCTCATTTGAGCACTGACAGTATAAACACAGAGTTGCGGAGGTAGGTATGGCACCATATAAGGAGACATCGGTTGCTGCTATTTTTCAGAATCAGGCAATAAAATATGGAGAGAAAGCATGCGTTGCTTTTAAAAAGGATGGCGTATACACTGAAATGTCGTGGAATGAAATGAATTCGTCAATACGGAGGCTTGGACTCTATCTTATCTCTTCGGGTATTAAAAAGGGTGATTCCGTAGCGATTTTTTCACCGAATCGTTATGAGTGGTGGATTGCTGATCAGGCGATACTTTCCGTTGGAGCGGTGAATGTTCCGATTTATGCGACCAGTTCGAGTGAAGAGGCTTCTTATATACTGGAACACTCGGAATCGAAGATCTGTTTTGTCGGTGAAGAGGAGCACCTTCGTAAAGTATTAAAAACAAAAAGAAAACTTCCCGGACTTGAAACGATTATCATGTTCGACACAGCATCGAAGAAAAATGTAGTGAGCTTTGAGGAAGCACTCAGAAAAGGAGCGGCGTATAGAAATAAAGCTCTTTTCGACAAAAAACTCTCTGCGATTAAACCGAAAGACATTGCAACCATCATTTACACTTCAGGGACGACTGGCGATCCCAAGGGGGTGATGCTCTCCCATCATAATTTCATTTCGAATCTGAAACAGCTCCACCGAGACTTTGGTGAATTCTTCAGCGACGAAGAGATATACCTTTCAATCTTACCCCTTTCTCACTCCTTTGAGCGGACTGTTGGTTACTATTTACCGATATTAATGGGAGCAAAGGTCGCATTTTCAGAGGATTTTTCAACCATACAGCAGAATCTGCTGGAAATCAGGCCAACGATGCTCGTGTGCGTTCCACGACTTTACGAAAAGATTCACGCCGGTATTCTCGCGCAGGTTGCCGATGCATCCGTGATTCGCAAAATCGTATTCAACTGGGCAATGAAGACAGCGCTTAAAAATCTCCCCTACATCTGCAATGACAGACCACGAAAGTGGTTTTTCGCAAAAAGGTACAGGTTTGCAGAAACACTGGTTTTCTCCAAGATTAAAACAGTTCTTGGACTTGACCGCATCAAGTTTCAGATGTCAGGAGGGGGCCCACTCTCCATTGCAGATGCCGAGTTCTTTCTCGGTATGGATATTCTGGTGCTTGAGGGTTACGGATTAACTGAGACATCACCGGTTACAAACGCGAACCGACCGGGGATGATAAAGACCGGATCGGTCGGCCCGGCGCTGACTGATACCGCTGTAAAAATTTCCGATGAGGGTGAAGTCCTCATAAAGGGTCCTCAGGTGATGGTGGGCTACTACAAGAATAAGAAAGCCGGTAAAGAGGCATTCACCAGGGATGGATTTCTCAAAACCGGAGATCTCGGCCTGATTGATGATATGGGGAGGCTCTCTATTACGGGCAGGATTAAGGAAATAGTCGTGACCTCCGGAGGAAAGAACATATCACCGCAGAATATTGAGAACAGCCTCAAGTCATCAAACCTTATCGAACAGGTTGCGGTTATTGGCGACAGGCGGAAATATCTTTCAGCTCTCATTATTCCCGCTTTCGAGGAATTGCATAAATGGTCGAGGGAGAACGATGTGCCCTTTTCCGACAACTGGGATCTCATCTCCAACGAGAAGGTCATCGAGCTCTACGCACAGGAAGTTGAGAAAAACACCCGTCAGTTCTCAAGAATCGAGCAGGTACGAAAGTTCAAATTGCTCAATACTGAGTGGACCCAGGAGACAGGGGAATTAACGCCAACGCTGAAAGTTAAGCGAAGAGTTATCGAGGAGAAATATGCTGATGATATTGAAAGCATGTATCCCCCCGAATAAACCGGAACGTACAGGGAATAAACATCAGGCAACCACGGATGCTGCCGCCTGATGCCCGGTATCATGTTCCTTCTTCCCAGGTGCTGAGATATTGTATCTGCTCGGGGGTGAGCTGATCTATTCGTGCATCCATCGCCTTCAGTTGAAGAGCAGCAATTTCATCATCAATCTCCTCCGGGAGCTGAATCACCTTGAGCGGCAGTTTCCCTCTGTTCTGAACACCGAATTCAGAGGCGAGCACCTGCCCACAGAATGATGTTGACATAACTTCACTCGGGTGTCCCTCTGCTGCAGCAAGATTGACCAATCTCCCTTCCCCCAGAACAAATATCCTCTTCCCCTCCAGTTGATATTCATCCATGAAGGGCCTCATCCTTCTCTCCGATCGTGCGGTTTCCCGCAGCGATTTGAGGTCAATTTCGATATCAAAATGACCGGCATTTGCCATCAGGGCACCATTCTTCATTTTCTTCATATGCTCCAAGCGAATGACGTGCTTGTTCCCCGTTACGGTACAGAAGATATCTCCCTGTTCGGCAGCTTCTTCGAGGGGCATCACTCTGTATCCATCATAGAGTGCCTGTAATGCTCGAAAGCTGTCGACTTCACAGACGATGACATTGGCGCCCAGTGCCTGTGCGCGAAGCGCAACTCCCTTTCCGCAACTCCCGTATCCACAAACGACAAATGTCTTTCCGGCGAAGAGGACATTCGTCGCTCTGAGAATACCATCTATCGTTGACTGGCCGGTTCCGTAATAGTTGTCGACGAGATGCTTCGTCTTGTTGTCATTGACTGCAATCATGGGATACCGCAATAGATTGTCCTTTTCCATCGCTTTGAGACGGATAATACCTGTTGTCGTTTCCTCACACCCGCATATGATCTTCGGTATGAGATCCTGATGCTCCTTGTGAATTTCTGAAACGAGATCACATCCGTCATCGATGGTTATATGCGGCTCGGTACTGATAACATTGTTGATATACCGATAGTAGTCTTCATTCGATTCACCCTTATAGGCCCAGACCTTCACTCCCTCCTCCGCAAGGGCCGCTGAAACATCATCCTGCGTTGAGAGCGGATTGCATCCTGTTATGGCAACATCCGCACCTCCGGCGATAAGCGTTCTTACGAGCACTCCCGTTTCTTTGGTGACATGAAGAGCCATCCCGATGGTTACTCCCTTGAGCGGTTTTTCCTTTTCAAATCTCTTTCTGACCTCCAGCAGAGCACTCATATGTAATTCTGCAAGCTCGAGATTCTTTCTTCCCTGTTCTGCAAGTGACAAATCCTTCACTTCGTAATTGCTTCCCTTATCCATAGTGTTTTCTTCCTCCGTTATTATATGATATTCTATCCTGATATGATTTTGTACAGAATAGTACTTAAAGCCTCGTTTAAAAATTCAATCTGCACTACCTGCTTATATGCGATTCCTCTTTACTGACAGAAAAATGTTAACCGTTAATCCTCTCAGGGGAAATTGCCGGAGATCGACAGGCTCGAATCCGGTTTCGGAGAGCCATCCCGTTATCTCGTGACGATGAAAGCCGAGCCAGTGATCGCCGAATTTCGTCCTCAACGATTCGTTCTTGTGCTTATCGAATTCAACAATGATGAGTTTCTTACCCTTACGAAGAATTCGATTTACCTCCCGTACGCCATTGATCGGCTGGGGGAGATGGTGCAAAACCATGTTGAGTATTGCACAATCACCAGCTCTGTCGCGTATGGGAAGATGTTCCAGTTCCCCAAGACGAAGTTCAATTGGAGCATTATGGCTGAATCTCCTCCGGGCTATTTCAAGCATTTTCGGTGAGCTATCAACGCCAATAACTTTTTCCGCTTTTTCAGTCAGTTGCGAGAGGAGGTATCCGGTTCCGCATCCCAGATCCACTGCAACGCTGCAGCGGTCCATCATGTTGAGAATGTGCGGAGCCGGGTCAAAATTATTGAGAATCTCTTTTTTCAACCGGTCCCAATCATCGGCAATAGTATCAAAAAATCTTCGTCGGCTGTTTTTTTTCTGATTGAGAATGCCTTCCGTTCTCATGAGCTCCTCTCTGAATTGCTCATCTCCTTTCAAGAGATGAGCAATTGATTCCACAAACCTGCTGTTCGCATCTTTTTTATTTACCGTATAGAAAACCCAAAGGCCGTCACGTCTCGAAGAGAGGAGATTCGAATCCGTGAGTATCTTGAGATGCCGGGATATCCGGGATTGACCCATTCCCATGATATCAACGATCTCGTTTACATTGAGCTCATTGTGCAGCAGCACATTAAAAAGCCTGAGTCGCGTCGTATCGGCCAATGCTTTGAAGAGGTTAACAGGGTTCATATAAATCAATATATCCTTATATATAGATATATTGATTTAAGCCGAATTTCTGTCAATTCTTTTTTTCACAATCTCTGTACAATAATTATTTATTCTCATAATGCTTCAGGGCTGGTATACTGCCGGAATGCACAGCAGGTGACTTCCAAAAAGTATTTACATGATGTACCTCTGGCCGGTTTCTTTTCGCGTATCCCGTCAAAGCCGGTATACGCGACGTCGTGTCGATGTGTGCACACTGCCTGATAAAACCGGTATTGACAATTTGTGAATCGACGGAAATAACGGTTTTACGAGATGCCATACGCCGATACGGCAACGGTATGAAATCGTGCCGCATTATTCAAAGGGAATTGTTATGCAATTCGGGAATGCTCCGTTGGCTGTTGAAAATCGAATGGCCTCTATGGCTCCGGGAAGTATACTGAAGCCTAGCCAATTCAAAAAAGGAGTGCTCTGTTTCCTATACAGCCTCAATAGTTGATGGCGGTTTCGGGGTAATGTTATACGTTACGCTGACAACACCAGGCACTTCCGAAGTTATTCTCGCAGACAACCGTTCGAGAATGCCATAATCGATTCTCGCCGGTGTTCCCGTCAGCGCGTCCGTGCTGTCCCAGCATCGAACTTCTATTTGAAGTCCATAGTCCCTTTTCCCATTTCTTATTCCGGTAACTCTATCTTCGTGGAGAATTGCAAGATACTGAAATGCACCGCTGTTTGCAAGTTCCTCTTCGACTATTGCCGTAGCATCTGCGACGATCGCAACCCTTTCAGGCACTACCTCGCCAATGATTCTCGCGGCGAGAGCGGGTCCCGGGAATGGCGGCCGGTTATAAATTTCCTCGGGAAGGCCAAACTCTTTTGCAACAAGGCGAACGCCCGATTTCCGTAACTGTATCAGAGGTTCGATGACACGATACCCGAAAGCCTCCTGAGTATCTATACCGAGCTGCTCCAGTATATTATGCTGGCGTTTGATACCCGCAACCGTTTCCTCAACATCGGTGAAATTGGTTCCTTGCAGCAAATATCTGGCGCCACTCGCCTTTACCAATTTGCCAAAAACATCTTTATAAAATGCCTGCGTAATTGCTTCCCTCTTCTCTTCGGGATCGGTTACACCCTTCAATCTCTTAAAAAAATCATTGCGAGCGTCAATGACTTCTACTGCTACGCCGAGCTCTTTAAAAAGAGAACATATCCTCTGGATTTCACCTTTTCGCATCAAACCGTGATCGATAAAAAAAGTTTTCAGTTTCTCTCCCAGCGCCCGATGCCCCAACATGGTAACCGCTGATGAATCAACTCCGCCCGAAAGGGCATTGACGGCAGTATTCTGTCCAATAAGAGTGATAAGCTCTTCGACCTTCTGCTTAACGAATTCTGCAGGATTCAGATCCTCCAACTTAATCTCTGTAATGTTCATGCAGATCTCCTTTTTGTTGTAATGTATTCATTGCATGCGTACAGTCACTCAGATGAGATGAAGCATAAAATGCTTCACACTCCTGATACTATTCGGATCATCACAGGTAAAGACCTGCTGTTCTCATAATGAAGGGAGAGCATAAAAGTTCAATTCATTTTTATCGAAATCGTATATGCTCTCGGTGATAATACCGTGAAGAGGTGAAGGAGTGCTTTTGTATATACAAAAATATTATTTACAAATTTGATAAATTTCTTTACATAATTATATATATATTTTCTAATTCACGCATACTATAAGAAGCTGCACTCATCAAATACTTATGAAAAAACTCACCATTGCGAGTGCCGCCCTGATCTATCTGATCACGGTGGGAGTTCCTTCATTCTGTGAAACAAAAGGGAGCCTCTTTTCCGATCACAGCAGGATGCGTATTATTAAAACCGCCAAGAGGTATCTCGGGGTACGGTATCGATATGGCGGAACAAGTCCCTTTGGTTTTGACTGCTCGGGATTTGTTATGTTTGTATTCAAAAAAAACGGTATTACTCTCCCGAGAGAGGCGCGGGGACAGTATCACAAGGGCAAAAAAATTAGCATCAGCACGGCAAAACCGGGAGATCTCGTCTTCTTCAGAGTACGAACCCGCAGAAGAAGGAGGCGGATATCTCATGTGGGCATCTACATAGGGAATCACCTTTTTATTCATTCTCCGAGCAGGGGAAAGCGAGTATCCATTACAAGTATAAACAATCGCTACTGGAAAAGAAGATATATTGGGGCTGTCACCTTCTTAAAAGATATTAAACATAAAGTTGACAATTTAAATGAATTTGCCTTAAAATCGATCGATTAAGCCAAAACATGCCAGTAAATCCCCCCTTTTTGAAATTTCATTCAACAAATTCCAATTTAGTCTATATATTTCTTGACAAAAATTCCATATAATAATAACTTAAGTTTTGTCTGGAAAAATTTTAGTGTGCTTTACTATGCGAATTGGAATTTATCCTGGATCATTCGACCCGCTTACCAATGGTCATTTAGATATCATTGAGCGATCGAAGCAGATATGTGATAAATTAATTATCGCCGTTGCTCGCAATAGCGAAAAAAGGTCACTATTCACCATTGAGGAGAGGCTTGAGATCCTCAGAGAATGTTGCACCTGTTACGGTGACGAGGTAGAGATTGCTACCTTTGATGGGTTACTGGTTGACTATTGCAGGGAGAGAAATATCTCCTGTATTATTCGAGGACTTCGGGCGATTGTTGATTTTGAGTATGAGTATGCCATCGCTTTAATGAACAGAAATCTGGCCCCAGAGGTCGAGACTATCTTCTTAATGGCACGAGCCGAATATACCTTCTTATCGTCAAATATTGTCAAAGAAGTAGCAAGCTACGGCGGTAATATTTCCACACTAGTCCCCCAATTCGTCCAGAACAAGCTCACGAAAAAGTTTTTCCCGGAAAAAGTTGCCTTCTAAAAGCAGTTGGTTATCACCCGTATAACTGTTTTTTTGTTACGGGATAACCGGGCAACAAGTGATCGTCTTTTCAAGGAATGAGTGATCATCTTTTGAGAAATTGCTCTATTCTGTTGTATCTTTTTTATCCCGGGTTTTTATTCCCGGAACAGTAATTGTAAGGATGACAGTTACTATGTCATCGTCTAAGTGAAATTGAGATGTACCGTTTTGTTAATGTCGTAAATACACCATTATGCGAGGAGGACTGTTATGGATACGGGAACGATCCTCCTTATCGTTGCTATCAGTTTCGTGGTAGGAATTGCCGGATATGTCCTGAGGGCATACATTGGAAGAGTTAAATTAAATTCAGCGGAGGCTCAATCACGAAGAATTCTCCAGGATGCAATAAAAGAAGCTGAGGCAAAGAGAAAGGAGCTCCTAATTGAGGCCAAAGATCAATTGCTTAAGGAAAAAAACATTTTCGAAAAGGAGATGAGAGAGCGAAGACAGGAGATTCAGAATATTGAGAGGAGGATAATGCAGAAAGAGGAATCTCTTGAAAAAAGAACTGTTCAGATTGAAAAGGACGAAAAGATTCTTCGCATGCAGGAATCAGAAAACCAGGAGAAGGAGAAAGAACTAAAAAAGGAGTTCGAAAGACACAAAAAGGAATTGGAGAGGATATCAGGGCTTACAACAGAAGAAGCACGAAAAATCCTCTTAAAGAATTTGGAAAATGATGTGAGGTTTGAATCAATCAAGCTGATTAACAAGATTGAGGAAGAAGCGAGGAGAACTGCTGAAAAAAAAGCAAAAGAGATTGTACTCGCAGCAATACAGCGGAATGTCTCGGATTTTACATCAGATAGTACCATAACAACTGTTTCACTTCCGTCCGATGATATGAAAGGGAGAATCATCGGGAGAGAGGGCAGAAATATCAGAACACTGGAAAATCTCACCGGTGTCGATATGATAATCGACGATACTCCCGAGGTGGTGGTAATTTCAGGATACGATCCCATTCGGCGTGAGATTGCCAGATTATCGCTTGAAAGGCTCATTCATAATGGCCGTATTCATCCCGCGCGAATAGAAGAAGTCGTCGAAAAGGTGACCCATGAAATTGAGGAGAACATGCTGGAGGAGGGTGAAAAAGCTGCATTTGATCTCGGAATTCCCGGCATCAGTAAAGATGCGCTCTATAATATCGGGAAACTGAAATTCAGGAGCAGCTATGGCCAAAATGTACTGGCTCACAGTAAGGAGGTGGCAAATCTTGCAGGAATAATGGCCGGTGAGTTGAAGTTAAACGTTGATCTGGCGAAGCGAGCAGGCCTCCTTCACGATATCGGCAAGGGCAGCATTGCAGAAGGGGAAGGAGCTCATGCGCTTGTCGGTGCGGAAATGGCCAAGAAATTCGGTGAGGATGATGATGTCGTCAACATTATCGCCTCACATCACAATGATCGGGAACCGGAGTCCTTTGAAGCAGTTCTGATTCAGGTGGCAGATGCCATTTCAGCCTCTCGACCCGGAGCGAGACGAGAATCTCTCGATACCTATTTAAAACGATTGGAAAATCTTGAATCGATCGCTTCATCATTCAAAGGCGTTGAAAAGTGTTATGCGATACAGGCGGGAAGAGAAATTCGGGTAATGGTATCGAACGATCTTATCAATGACGAGAAAGCCGAGCATCTCGCCCGTGATATTGCAAAAAAGATTGAATCGGAACTAAAATACCCGGGTATTGTTCGAGTAACGGTCATTCGGGAAACGAGAATTGTTGACTATGCGAAATAGCAGAAGCGATTGAATGTGATGGTGTAAAGATACACGTCACCGGTACCAAGACAATCGAATTCGAAACGATGCTCGTTGATACGAGGAGCGACCGATCGCATGGACGCGATTGTGCCGGAGGAGAAGTGCACTTCACCAGAAAGGATTTTAATGCGATACGATAACATGGCTGAAACTCTGAACATTTTAACAATTGGTGATATCGTCGGGAAACCCGGAAGAGAGCTTATTCGGAGAAGGCTCGCTGATCTCGCTTCAAAGCTTAATGTAGATTTTATCATTGTTAATGGCGAAAATGCTTCGGGGGGGAAAAATATTTCACCAAAAAATGCGAATGAATTGCTCTCCTATGGCGTTCATCTCATCACCACAGGAAATCACATCTGGCACAATAAGAAAATTCTGGAGGTACTCGACATTGAGTCACGATTGATTCGACCGGCCAATTATCCTGAGGGAGTTCCCGGTAAAGGGTTCTTTATAACAAATGTCAATGGTATCTCAGTGTGCACGATAAATTTAATCGGGAGGGTGAATCTAATCACGGTCGATTGCCCCTTCAGAAAATTCGATGATATTTACACTCGCATTCACAATGATGCAGACATCATCGTAGTTGATTTTCATGCGGAAACAACCTCTGAAAAAAGAGCGTTCGGCTGGTATGTTGACGGGAGAGCTACATGCGTGTTCGGCACGCACACGCACGTACAGACCGCTGATGATGAAATCCTTCCACGGGGAACGGGTTATATTACCGATGTCGGAATGACCGGTTCATTTAACTCAGTCATTGGCATGGACAAAGACAGATCCATTAAGAATTTTCTCTTAAGAACCAGCATACCGCTGGAGGTGGCGTCGGGAAATGATCGAATTAATGGTGCGCTCTTCACGGTACATCGGAATGGGAAAACGCTCAAAATCACGCGAATAGCTGAATAGCAGAGGAGTTGCGATTTTTTCATCTGTTATTGTTATGATGATATATGTCGGCCATGATACTCGACTCGATAAAAACGATATTCGATCTCAGGAAACTCGATGAAGATCAGCTCTGCCAGCTCTCTGAAGAGATCAGAGAGCTGATTATTGATGTTGTCTCTTCCACCGGTGGCCATCTCGCCTCATCCCTCGGTGTTATTGAGCTTACCATTGCGCTCCACTATGTTTTCAATACGCCAAAAGATAAAATAATCTGGGATGTCGGCCATCAATGCTATGCCCATAAGATCCTTACGGGAAGGAAAGATAAATTCAACAGCCTGCGACAGCTCGATGGCATAAGCGGATTCCCCAAGATGTCGGAGTCGAAATTCGATACGTACAATACCGGTCACAGCAGTACAAGCCTTTCGCTTGCAGTCGGTGATGCTATCGCACGGGATCTCCGGGATGAGAATTATAAGATCGTAGCGGTTATCGGCGATGGTTCAATGACTGCAGGAATGGCTTTCGAAGCGCTCAACCAGATCGGGCATTTGAAGAACGACATCATAATCATACTCAATGATAATGAGCACTCAATTTCGAAGAATGTCGGTGCTCTCTCCGAATATCTGATGCGCATTATCACCGGTACATTCTACAACCGGTTGAGAAGAAAGTCCTATGAGATAATACAGAAAATACCGAAAATTGGTGAATCGATATACAAATTTCTGTATAAAACAGAAGCAAGCCTCAAGGGGATCCTCGTGCCGGGGTATATTTTTGAAGAATTGGGCATACGGTATTTCGGGCCGGTCGACGGCCATAATATTTCGCTGATGATCGATATCCTCTCCCGTATTAAGAAGATCAATAAGGGCCCCAAAATAGTGCATGTTATCACCAAAAAGGGCAAGGGATACCGATTTGCTGAAATGAATCCTGACAGATTTCATGGCATCGGCCCCTTCTATAAGGAAACGGGAGCTGCACGAAAGAGTGAGAAATTAACCTACTCCGATATTGCCGGGAAAACACTCGCGGTGATTTCAAAGAGGGATAAAAAAATAATCGCGATAACTGCAGCCATGAAATTGGGAACCGGACTCTACGAATTTGAGAAGACATCGCCTGAGCGGTTTTTTGACGTCGGCATTGCCGAACAGCATGCGATGACATTCGCCGCTGCGCTCGCAGCAAAGGGATTTAAACCATTTCTGTCAGTGTATTCAACATTCCTTCAGAGAGCGATAGATCAGTTAATCCACGATATTGCCCTCATGAACTTGCCGGTACGAATTCTCATCGATCGTGCGGGCATCGTCGGGAATGACGGTGAAACACATCACGGCCTCTTTGATATCAGCATTGTCAAGAATGTACCAAATATTATGTTCTTTTCACCCTCCAATGGAATTGAATTGAGAGATATGATCTATTTCGCCAGTACCTATGACGAGGGACCGATTGCGATACGATATTCAAGAGGCAGTATAGGCACTGAATACATTAACTACAGTGATCACAATCCCTTTCAGCCGGGGAAGGCGAAGAGATTAACCAGGGGTAAAGATATTGCTATTTTTGCCCTTGGCGATATGGTTGATAACGCTCTCGAGGTACACCGCCTGCTCAGAGAAAAAGGATTCGCAACAACCGTGGTGAATATACTCTCTATTAAGCCCCTGGATATACAGACGCTTAAACGCACCATTAAAAATACTGCTGGTTTCATAACTATTGAGAATGGATATCTTTCGGGTGGTCTGGGTGAATTGATTCTTGCTTCTCTCGGAAATACCTGGAGATCAAAGCATCTTTTCTCAGCGGGATTCCCTGACGAATTTATCCCTCACGGAAGCAATGAAGATCTCATGAGAAAATACGGAATCGATCCCCACTCAATCTTCAGGCGTATTCTAAAGTTTCTATAGCAGGAGCGCGAGTCCCTTGTTGTGCATCAAAAAAAATGAAAGCACCAGACTTGCTTTTTTTATTTCCTCTGGTATATTTTAATGAGGGAAAAGGGCATACGGTTAGATAAATATCTGTTCCAGAAGAGCCTCTCCGGTTCCCGGGAGAAAGCAAAGCAGGAAATTCTCTCAGGCTGGGTGAAGGTGAACGGGGAAACGATACGGCAACCGGCGAGAATCATAAAAGATGGCGACATTGTGCAGGTTTCAAATCCTCGAGGAGCTTTTGTCAGCAGGGGAGGGGAGAAGCTTAACCACGCACTGGATTTTTTCGATATAACCCTTTGTGATGCAATTGTAGCTGACCTCGGTGCATCAACAGGCGGTTTTACCGATTGCCTGTTACGGAGGGGAGCACGGCGTGTATATGCAATAGATGTTGGATACGGTCAGCTCGATTACCGATTACGAAATGACCCGCGAGTAATCGTGCTGGAGAGAAAAAATGTGAGATCACTGGTGCCATCACTCTTCGACATGAAGGTTACTTTTATAACTGCGGATCTTTCGTTTATTTCAATTCTGAAGGTTTTTGAAACTATTAAAAATGTTTTCTCCCCCGCAGAGGGGATCATTCTCCTCAAGCCTCAATTTGAGGCGAAATCAGATGAACACAAAAAAGGGGTTGTGCGAGATCGAAAAAACCATATTCGAATCCTCAATCGTGTTCTCGGTACGCTTATGAGAGAGGGAATGCATTATGGCGGCATAACCTTTTCGCCCTTACGGGGACCCGCCGGGAATATCGAGTTTCTGTTGCACTTTACTATTGATGATGCGTCCAGCTGCGAAATACCTCATTTCCTGGAAAATGATATTTTCACGGCGGTGAATGATGCACATGGTTTTTTCGCCGGCAGTAGTGCCCCGAATCCATGAATGTTGACAGTTATGGAAACAGCATGAAGGCGTTTATCTTCGATCGAGACGGAACTCTCAATATTGATACCGGGTATATCAATAATCCCGATGAGATGAAATTATTCCAATCGGTACCTGAAGTCATTCGTCAACTGAAAGAAAAGAACTACCTTGTATTCATCCTTTCCAATCAATCCGGCATCGGCCGGGGTTTAATCAGCGCTGCAGAATATCGAAAGGTACATGAGAAGTTCATTTCTCTGCTCGGTGATGGTATCATTGATGATGTTCTCTTCTGTCCCCACAGACCGGAACAGAAGTGCAATTGCAGGAAACCCGGAACACTTCTGCTGGAAGTCGTTGATGAGCAGTA
>Ga0180433_10000992_pt1 | contig 48009 bp, 39 predicted proteins | sample SS_ome_8_FD_132980 | JGI IMG/M metagenome (GOLD analysis project Ga0180433, IMG submission 132980) | Hypersaline lake sediment archaeal communities from the Salton Sea, California, USA - SS_1_D_1 metaG | ecosystem: Environmental > Aquatic > Non-marine Saline and Alkaline > Hypersaline >...
AACCCGGTGGGCAAGCTGCCGAGTCCCCAAACCGCCAACACGACGAGGCCCGTAAATACCACCACACCAAGCGTCGCTAACCGTAGCCCCCTCCGTACCACTCCGGTATAACCCGCCGTCGTTGCGGCCAATCCACGATTAAACAATCGAAACGGAAGGGCTTCACGTTTTTCTCGTGGTCGCAATAACAGAGCACAGAGTGGCGGACTCAAGGTCAGCGCGTTGATGCTACTGAAAACCGTCGCGATGGAGATTGTCACCGCAAATTGGCGAAACAGTTGCCCCGAAATGCCGCCCAGGAAAATTGTGGGGACGAACACCGCCAATAACACGAGGGTTGTGGCGATAACCGGGCCGGTCACTTCCTGCATGGACTTCACCGCAGCGTCACGCGGCTTCATGCCGTCTTGGATGAGACGGGAGGTGTTCTCGACGACGACAATCGCGTCATCCACCACGATACCGATGACCAGGATGAGGCCGAACAGGGTGAGAATATTGAGCGAGTATCCCAACGCGGCCATAACGATGAATGTGCCCACCAAGGAGACCGGAATCGTGACCGCGGGGATCAGAGTTGCCCGCACATTCTGGAGGAAGACATACACGGTGAACACGACCAGCGCCAACGTAATGAACAGCGTGATGACGACCTCTTTGAGGGATGCACGAATCACGTCGGTAAAATCGAAGGAGATTTGGTATTCAAGTCCTTCAGGGAAGTTGCGGCTCAGTTCCTCGAGTTTCGCACGGACCGTATCCGCCACTTCGATCGCGTTGGCGTCGGGAAGCTGATACACCGCCATGGTGGACGTAGGACGACCGTTAAGCTGGGAGCTGAGGTTATAATTCTGAGAACCGAGTTCGACGCGCGCGACGTCTTTAATGCGGATCACGCGTCCCTGCTCACCGGTTTTGATGATGATGTTCTCGAACTGCTCGGGGTCGCTGAGTCGGCCGAGTGTGGTGACCGTCATCTGATAGACCTGTCCCGCCGGCGCCGGCGGCTCACCAATTTGGCCTGCTGCCACCTCCACGTTCTGTTCCCGGATTCCCGCGATCACATCGTTGACGGTGAGATTCAAAGACCGCATGCGATCCGGATCCAACCAGATACGCATGCCGTACTCCGCGCCAAAGATCATCGCCTCGCCCACGCCGGCTACACGTGTCAACTCGTCGCGCACACGAAGGGTGGCAAAGTTATTGAGAAAAACTTCGTCGTAGCGGTTGTCCGGCGAAAAAAGGTTGACGAGGAAGGTGATCTGTGTCGAACGCTTCTTGACGCTTACGCCCAGGCGGCGCACCTCTTCAGGAAGCTTGGGTTCGGCCAGCGCAACGCGGTTTTGCGTCAACACGTTGGCCATGTCGAGGTCCATGTCGGTGTCGAACGTGACCAAAAGCGACATGGTGCCGTCGGCGGAGCTCGTACTGGTCATGTAGAGCATGCCCTCGACGCCGTTCACTTCTTGTTCGATTGGCGTGGCGACCGTCTCGGCGATGGTTTCGGCATCAGCACCGGGATAAGTGGCTTGGATCTGGATGACCGGTGGTGCGATCTGAGGGTAGCGATCGATCGGCAGTGCGACCAGGGCCACCCCACCGAGGATCACGATGACGATCGAGATGACCGCGGCGAAGATAGGACGATCAATAAAGAAGCGACTAAACATCGTCGTCTTACTCTCACATGGAGGTTTTTGAAGTGGGTGTTGGTGTCGAGGCCGGCTGCGTTGCCGGTTGACTGGCGACCTCTTCGACGGGCAACTCCACCTCTTCAGCACTTACCTCGATATCCGGCCGAGCCCGCTGCAATCCTCTAATGATGACACGCTCGTTGCCGCTTAGCCCGGAACGAATAACACGCATGTTTTCTACTTGCGCACCAGCTTCGACATCTACGCGCTGCACCGTATTGCTTACATTGACGGTTAAAACGAAATAACCGGTGAGATCTCTTTGCACCGCCACTTGAGGAACCAGGATCACGTCTTGGGGGTCGCTAGGTACGCGTACGCGCACGAAAGTGCCAGGCACCAGAAATTCGTCGGGGTTAGGGAAGACAGCCCGGATACGCAACGTCCCGGTGTCTGGATCGATGCGGTTGTCCGCGTAGTCGACGTGACCGATCACGGGATAATCGCTTCCGTCCACCAGGCGAAGGAACACGGGAAGCTCGGTCCTGACACGGTCGCCCTCGCTTGCCTGTCGACGCAGGAATTGGAGGACCGCCCGCTCGTCCACATTGAAGTAGACATGAATGGGATCCCAGCGAACAATGGTGGTTAGCAGCGTGGACTGGTCCTTGCCGACCAGATTACCGGCGTCGATGAGCGACCGGTTCGTTCGACCGGAGATGGGTGCGGTAATCGTGGAATAACCGAGATCGAGTTCCGCAGAGGTCACCGCGGCTGCCGCGGCGAGCTTCGCGGCCATGGCGGCGTCGTAGGCGGCCTTGGTATTGACAAGTTCCTGTTCCGCGGCAGAATTTTGTTTATACAGACGTTCGGTCTTCTCGAACTCGAACTTCGTGTTAGCCACGTTAGCTTCCGCGCGGGCAAGTTCGGCTTGAGCCGCCTGGAGTGCAGCCTCGTAGGGTTCTTGCTCGATCGTGTACAAAAGGTTGCCTTGTTGGACGTGGGCACCATCCTCGAAATGAACTTCTTTCAGAAAGCCCGCCACACGCGCACGCAATTCCACTGACTCGATGGCGTCCGTTCTGCCCGTGAATTCGGTAAAAAGGGTGATCTTCTTGTGAATTGGTGTAGCCACGGTGACCTTGGGCGGCGGTGGCGGTACAAAACGATTCGCGTCGCGGCAGCCCGCCAGCAGGAGCAAGCCCAGCATGATCGATAATCGAATCGAGCCGCAGTGAAGGGTTATTTGCATGAGGGCACCTTCCGAACGCAACGGAGTCTGCCAATTCGTAAAACGACACCACCTATTCTATTTAACCGCCGGTAAGACCGGTGGCAAACCCGTTCATGAGTTCAACCGTTTTGAGCTTCGGGCTCCGATTAGGAAGGACGTGTCTTGCGTGTTACAATGATCGCTTTTGTTGTCCGGGGCCATCCAGGTTGGATTAGCTTGGCGGAATCCTTGTCGTAACGGCAAGGATTCGATTCCAGCAAACCGTGGCCCGGCAAACCTTGAGAAAGACACTACACCATGAGGGTAGGACTGACAAATCCTTTAAGCGAGACCGAGGTTCGGCGCGTGGGCCGACTGACGGTGATGTGCATTGTCACCGGTTTGGTCGCGGGACTTGGAGCTGCCGGCTTTTATGTGATGCTGGAGGCGGGTCGTTCTTTCTGCTTGGGTGAGCTGGCGCACTACCATCCCATTGCGCCTGGGAACGAACCGCCCCTGTTTGAATCCGCGACGGACGATGAGCCTCTTCCGATGCGTCGGTGGATGTTTCTCATTTTACCGGCGGTGGGTGGGTTGATCGGTGGGATCATTGTTTTTTCGCTGGCACCGGAAGCAGAGGGCCATGGTACCGACGCCGCCATTGAGGCCTACCACTTCAAAGACGGAAACGTGCGAAAGCGTGTGCCTTTTATTAAGGCCCTTTCGTCGATGATCACAATCGGTACGGGTGGGTCGGCTGGCCGCGAGGGGCCCATCGCGCAAATCGGGTCCGGGTTTGGCTCGATGCTGGCGCAGTGGTTGAATCTTTCGCCACACGAACGACGTACCCTGATGGCCGCGGGCATGGCGGCCGGGATCGGCGCCATCTTTCATGCACCCCTTGCCGGCGCTTTGTTCGTGACGGAGGTGTTGTACCGAGGGCCGGACTTCGAACACGAAGTGCTTGTGCCGTCGTTCATTTCGTCAATCATCAGCTACAGCGTGTTTGGTGCGATTTTTGGGTTTGAGCCGCTGTTCGTAACACCCGGATACGCTTTTGATAATGTTGCCAGACTGTTGCCTTACTTGATTCTGGCGGGTGTTTCATCACTGGGAGTAATGCTTTTCGTTCGTTCGTTTTACGGCTTTCGGAACCTGATGTTCAACCGTTTGACGCGCATTCCGAACTACCTCAAGCCCGCAATTGGCGGACTTGGTGTGGGGGTCATCGGGTTCTTTTTGCCGGAAGCGTTGGGAGCTGGGTACGGCGTCCTGCAGATGATTTTCAGTGGCGAGGTAACGACTTTGCCGTCTGCTGAATCGTTGCATCATGTCCTTCCCTGGGATCTGACCGGTGCAAGTCTGGCGGCGGTGTTACTTGTGGTGATTGCGATCGCCAAGATCGGGACCACCGCGATGACCGTCGGCAGCGGCGGTAGCGGTGGTGTTTTCGGTCCGGCCGTCGTGATCGGGGGGGCTTTGGGGGGTGCGACCGGCTTGGTGTGTGCAGAGGTGTTCCCCACGATGGGTATTCAGCCCGGTGCGTTCGCGTTGGTGGGTATGGCGGGTTTCTTCGCGGGGGCAGCCAACACGCCCGTCTCAACCATGATTATGGTGAGCGAAATGACGGGCAACTATAACCTGTTGGTGCCGTCGATGATGGTGTCGATCTGTTGTTACGCTTTGTGTCGACGCTTTACCCTTTATGAGGAGCAGTTGCCTTCTCGATTGGACGCACCAAGCAAGTTGGGCAACATGGCCGGCGCGATTCTGCGTAATTTAACCGTTCAACAGGCGCTGACGCGACGCCAGAAGGATGGGGACTTGGTGATCGTCGAGGAGGACGCGGACTTTTCGGAACTCGTCGATCGGTTCGTCGGTTCGACACAATCCTGTTTCCCGGTCGTGACTAAGGATCAAGCATTGGTTGGCATGATTAATGCAACCGATATTCGGCGGATCATCACGGAAACGGGCATCAGTGATCTCATCATTGCCGGCGATATCGACGTGCCGGCGATCACGGTAACGGTGGGCGATTCGTTGTTGGCGGCCATCAACAATATGGTGAAGACAGACACGGACGAGTTGGTGGTCGTGGATGAACGGGATGAACAACGGATCGTCGGCACCCTAAGTCGAAGCGACATCATTGCCGCGTACAATCGTCAAATCGTTGGAACCAACTGACTATGTCAACCCCTTGGTTGGAAGGATTGAATCCGGCCCAACAAGAAGCGGTCACGCATGGTGAGGGCCCGCTCCTAGTGATTGCAGGTGCAGGAACGGGCAAAACCAAGACGCTCGCTTGTCGGGTGGCATATCTGATTGCGCAGGGTGTTTGGCCGGACAGGATTTTGCTTCTGACGTTCACACGGCGAGCTGCTGCGGAGATGCTCAGTCGGGCGGCGCAAATGACGGCACAAGATGTCGCCGGCAGGGTATGGGGGGGCACGTTTCACGCGGTCGCTAATCGACTACTTCGTCAATATGGTCGGGCGTTAGGTTTGTTGCCTGATTATACCGTGATGGATCAGGGCGATGCGGCCGACTTGATGAACCTGATTCGCAACGAGCTGGGTTTGGGCAAGACCCAGGGCAAACGTCGGTTTCCGCGGAAGGAGACGCTCGTTCAGATTTATTCGCGGACGGTGAACGCGGAAGAGAAGCTAAGCGAGATTTTGCAGAAGTATTTTTCATGGTGCGTGGATGATATTGAGGCGATACGGTTGATCTTCGACGCGTATTCGCACCGTAAGCGGGAAGCGAACGTGCTTGACTACGACGACCTTTTGCTCTTCTGGAAGGCGTTGTGCGAGGTACCCGGCGTCTCCGACACGTTGGCCGACCGTTTCGACTATGTCTTGGTGGACGAATACCAGGACACCAATGCGATCCAGGGCGATATCCTCGTGGGGATGTGCAAGAACACGCCGAACATCATGGTCGTCGGCGATGATGCGCAATCGATCTATTCGTTTCGGTCGGCGACGATTCGTAATATTCTCGATTTTCCAGATCAGTTTCCTGACACGCGCGTCGTGACGCTGGAGCAGAATTATCGTTCGACGCAGCCGATTCTTTCAGCATCCAATGCGGTCATGGATCAGGCGCATGATCGGTACACCAAGAATTTATGGTCCGATCGCTTGTCCGACCAGAAGCCCGTACTGTACACGGTTATGGACGAAGCTGAGCAGTGCCAGGCCGTCTGTGACCAGATCCTGGCGCATCTGGAGCAGGGAACGCCGTTACACCAGCAGGCGGTTCTGTTTCGGGCGGGTTATCACAGTGACGCTTTGGAAATCGAACTGGCACGCCGAAATATCCCCTTCCATAAATATGGCGGATTGAAGTTTATCGAATCCGCACACATCAAAGACATGTTGGCGTTTCTCCGGATCTTGGAGAATCCTTACGATGCGCTCAGTTGGTATCGTGTGTTTTTGTTGATGGATGGCATCGGTCCACGGGGGGCGCAACGGCTGATGAACGAACTCGGCGTTCGTCGCGAAGACCTCGACATTGCTGCCGAGGAGGAACCCCGCGAAACCGCGCAAATCGTTTCGCCTCTCAAGCGTTTGTTCAGTGATCCGCCCAAGTTGTCCCCCGCCGCACGGGGTCAGTTTGGTCAGTTTCGTAGGACTTTGGCCGACTGCTGTGGTGTGACACTTGCCCAAGCCAAGCAAACGGACGAAGTGAGCGAAACGGTCGGCGGCGCGTTGCCTTTGGCATCGCAGATCGAACGCATTCGGAAATTCTATGAGCCTTTGTTTGAGCGTAAATATGAAAATCCAAAGGTTCGGCTCCGCGATATCGAGCAGCTCGAGCAGATTGCGACGGGCTATCGATCACGAAGGCAGTTCGTGACGGACCTGACGCTCGATCCGCCCACGGCCACTTCCGACCTGGCGCAGGCGCCGTTTTTGGAAGAAGATTGGCTTGTGTTGAGTACGATTCATTCCGCCAAGGGCTGTGAGTGGGAGGTCGTGCACATTATCCATGCCGCCGACGGTATGATTCCGTCGGATATGGCCCTCCGCGATGAAGCGGGTGTGGACGAGGAACGCCGGTTGTTTTACGTGGGCATGACGCGCTCCAAGGATAGGTTGTATGTTTATTTTCCGTTGCGGTATTACCGCCGCGGCTGGGGTGTGAGCGATAAGCATACCTACGCCAAACTGACGCGATTCATCACGAAGCCGGTACGTGCGTTGTTTGAGGAGAAGTCGGCGACGGTCGATCCGGAGCGGGCCTTTCCGCGGTATAGCAACAACGTGCAGAGCGTACGGGATCAGTTGAAACAGTTCTGGAATGAATAGGTTCGCTCACGTCCCATCGAACCGATCATCGTGATTCGACTTCCATGAACATTGGCGCGAGTTGTGTATCCGTCAAGTAGCGGTAGGCATCGGTGTCGCCTTGGAGTGCTGCTCTGAAAAAGGCGACGAGCAGCCCGGCCGTCAGTTGGCGCATCGTCGTTTGGTTGGGACCGACCGTACAGAGACCACAGATCGTTCCGCATGTTGACAGATCATCATTGAGAAGATCCAAATGTGCACCGTCCGGCACGACGACATGCCATGCTGGCGACGCACTGGCTTCATAAAACTGCACGTGGTTTCCACCGATGGACGCGCATGTTGCTCCGGATGGGTATGCGGGTGTTGAGAGCAGACCGGCCCCGATCACGAGCGAGGGGAATGGGAAGTTGAGGGGTCCCTGAATAATCCGCGAGTCATTGATCAATGGGACGACTGGGCTGTCGGTGGGCTCGATGCCTGCAACGGCGATTGCCCGCGAGCTGTCCTGGATCAACACGTGCCAGGCGACTTTGCCGCCGCGCGAGTGGCCGGCGAGTCCGAGGCTATTCGTATTGGCGGTGACGCCGGCGAAGGTGCTGAGGTTGCCGGGTAACCAGTCGAGTACACGCAAGGCTCGCGAGGACTCGATTTGGTAGGGGATCAGTCGCGCGTCGGTTCGTTCGCTGGGGGTGTGCATTTGGGGCACGACGACGACAAAGCCATGGCTAGCTATTTGGCTCAGGAATGTGTCATAGAAGTGATTGGCGAGCAGGTAGCCATGTTGAAAGACAACCACAGCGTATGTGCCGGGGGTTTGCGGTGTGATGATTCGCATGGCAACCGGTGCACCAGCTTCACATGCAGCGACGTTAACGATTCGCGTTACCCGTGAACCGGGTTGATAGGGGTCATCGGTGCCGACGTAGCAATCGCCGGACAAGGGTGAGCTCGCGTTGGTTTCCATACTGCTAGAGATGCAAGGTGGACAGATCGCCGGATCGCATGCCGAGAGTCCCCCAAGCATTGCAGCGGCAATGATGACGAATCTTGTCGGAAGCGTTTGCTTGGTCATCATGACGGCACCATATCGTTTATCGAAGGGTACGACCAGCTTAGGTAGCGTTTGAATGGGGGTTGTGACCTGCGCCGTTCTGTTGGGGCGGTCCGCTGCGGAACAGTGAGCGTGTTGTTTAAGGAGCGGTATCGTCCATGCGAGGGCCGGATGAGTTCGGTGCAGCAATCTGAAATCGAGAGGCAACGTTGTGCAAAAGCGGGCAAAATCGTCCAAGAAGGTGCCGACTATCGAAGCGCCTGCACACACTTCCGCAGCGATTGAGGTTCCGGCTTGGCTGGCTCGATCATCACTTTATAAACGTGTACCGGCGGCAGTGCGGGCGGAGTTGGATGATGCGATCCTGCTTCGGCCGGCGAATTGCGCGACCCTTGAAGAGATTGCTGAACAATTCCAGCTAACGGAACGCTACAAGGTCTCTTTGCCGATGCTCCGGACCTACGCCCGGAAGCTGGAGGAGCTCGCTCGGCCCGTGATGGCATCGCAACTCATTGCGGGACTGCTCGGATGTTTGCCGGAGGGCTACCGTCAACGGCTTGTGGCTGGCAGCCAGGTCTTGTTGTTGAGCCGCGTGGTACAGGCACTGACCGCCGAAGATGATTCCGGATTGTCGGTTGCCGACTTGGCCAAACTTGCGTCCATTTTGTCGGCACTCGCAGGTCAGTCGGTCCTATCTGAGAAGAAACGAGGGCGATCGCGAAGCAAGGCCAGCGGCGAACACGAACGCGACAGCGATGGAGATCGCCCTGCGGCACCTGCAAACCCCACCAAACTGGCCGAGGCTGTTCGCGCAATCTATGGTATCTCCTGGCCACCGACTCCTGACGCAGCAACCCCACCTGAAGAAGTATAACCCCGAGAAATCGGCGACGGTTCAGGCAAATAGAGCCGTTAATGTGCGCTCCTATCTTCTTCGGTGTGCCTCAATCGCTTCCATTCGTTTGAATCATGGTTTACGGACAGCTACAGTGAACGTTGTTGACTGAAGCAACGTGTCCGATGGAGTTTTTTCTGTGCAATATCGCCGGTTCGGCAAAACCGAGATGCGGTTATCCGTGTTCACGCTTGGGCTGATGCGGTATCAGCGTGATGATCCGGAGGAAAGCGCGAGCGTCGTACGCCGAGCGGTGGAATTGGGGATCAACCATCTCGAGACGGCTCGTGCCTATACGCGAAGTGAGGAGTTGCTGGGTTATGCGCTGAAATCGCTCGACCGTCGTCAGGTGTACATTACCACGAAAGTCACGCCGCGGGCGACGTACGACGAGTTCATGAATGCGTTCGATGCCTCCATGCGCGCACTCGATATCGATGTGTTGGACAACCTCGATATCCACGGTATCAACAATGATCGAAAGTTTCGGTGGGCCCTTGACGAAAAGCAGACCTGGCGGGCGGTTCGCAAGTTGCTGGATTCGGGAGCGGTCCGACACGTCGGCTTCTCGACGCACGGCAAGACGCCTGTTTTGCTCAAAACTATCAACACCCAGATGTTCGAGTCGATCAACCTGCACTACACTTGGTTCTATCCCGTTCACGAACCGGTGATTGCTCGGGCGGCTGAACTCGACATGGGCGTTTTCATCATCAGCCCGAACGAAAAGGGTGGGATGCTGTTCAAGCCGACCGAACGGCTACGCAAGGCGTCGGGACCTTTTCATCCGATGACTCTCAATCAGCGATGGCTCCTTAGCGATCCGCGGGTCCATACCCTCAGCCTCGGCGTAGCGACGGCGGCGGAGTTGGACCCGCATATGATTGTGGCCGACGATGTGAGTCCTTTACGTCAAGAGGAACGCGAAATCCTGGACCGGTGGGCGACGACCTATCGTGACCGGTTAGGAACGGATTTTTGTACGCTTTGCCAGAAATGCTTGCCTTGCCCGCAATTCATCGACATTCCGGAGATTCTGCGTTTGCGTCAGATGGCTGTCGCGTTCGAAATGACCGAATATGGCCGCTTCCGCTATAACCTCCTCAATGGCAGCGACGAATGGTTTCATGGCCATACAGGCGACCACTGCACCGAGTGCGGGGATTGCTTGCCGCGTTGCCCGGAGAAGCTGGAGATCCCTCGGCTGTTGTTTGACGGCCACGACCGGCTGAAAACGGGTATCGGCCGGCGGTTATGGGGATAGATGATTGGTTTTGGGGCTGTTTGGGGCCATTGTTTTAGGCAGCGTAGACCATGGATGGGGACCTCTCTTGCGAGAATTTGTTTTAGCTGGACACCCCAAAACGGGCGATAGCTTATAATTGATGGTGTAAGGTAAAGCGGTTTGCATGAGGTGGACAATGGCAAGAAAACAGCTCCATGGTACAAGACATCGTGATGCGACTGCCGGCACGTGGATGATGGTCGCGTTGATGGCGGGTTGGTTCGTGGCGCCGGCGTCAGCTCAGTTGTACGCGCCGGGGGGCGTGGTGCCGAACCCGCATGCTCGTCCGGGGCAGATTCATCGGAACCCCATTGTCTCGCCCTATTCGATCAACGCGACGAACCCGTACGTGACGGGCAATGCGCGATACGGGCGCAGCTTTCAGGGGTTCTCGCCGCTTCGCGATTCGGGCTCGCTGTTCATTTCGCGTCCGTCGAATTTTGGCAGTTCTACGTTGGGTTCATCCACAGCATTGCCGTCGGATAGTCTGTCTAACTTTACGCGTGACTCGTTCAGTTTGTCGGACATGGAAAGAAGTCGCCGGGTATCGACGACCAATCGCAATCTCTACTATTACTCGCCGCAAAGCACGGTCGCGAATACAGGTGCGATTACGCGTGGTTTGAATGTTCCGGGAACGTCGCAATTTCGATCGTCGGATATTGTTCCGGGAGCGCTTCCTCGCCAAAGATTTCGGACGTCAAGTTTAGGGCTCGGTTCGCGCTATGAGGCCTCGACGTGGGGGGTGCCGACTCAATTGGTGCGCGTGAGCACAGGGCGGACACTGACCGGTCAGGTGAACGAGCGATTGCTCAACAGTGCACTTTTTGGCAGTGCCGTCCGTGCGGTGCCTATGGATGCGCTCGCGGCTCAGGCTGCACACGATCAGTCTTTTGGAAAGCCCGCGATTGGCCCCTTGGATCTTAGGGCATCTCGTGGACCGGTCGAACCTGCCGGTAGTCGAGAGGGGACGATCGGCCAAACGGGCGTGGGTAATGCGGGCATTTCATATGGAGCCAATTCACCGCTTGAACGACTCCTGGGACGCCGTCCCGCTGGGGCCGGGGTCCAGGAGTTACCCCAGGCAAGTGGCGTAACGGCAGGTCTGAATGTGCGGTCAACCGGCATGAGCCGGGGCGACCTGTTCAGGCAACTGCAAGCTGCAGCCGGTGTGCAGGGTCCTTCGCAAACCCGTATGGGTTCATTAGGGTTGTCTGGCGGTGTGCGTGGGATCACGACCGAAGAGCCCGCAGGTGGGATTGGACCGGCAGAGAATCAGCAAGGGGCACTGATCGTTCGACGGAGGACGGCCCGTGCGCAGGAACGCGAGGGCGAACGTGCAGAGGTTACACCATCGGCAGGTAGGTTTGATGCGGGAGTTGCGGGCCTGTTGGACCATCCGCTCAAGACGTTTGTGGGGACGGAGGAATCGGTGATTAACGCGTATCTGGCCCAGGCCGAAACGCATCTGAAAAATGGCCAATACTACCGTGCGGTGACCGCCTACGATCTTGCGCGTGTCGTCGATGTACGGAATCCCCTGCCTTTGATGGGGCGGTCGATGGCGCTTTTGGTCGCGGGTGATTACCTTACCAGTGCCAATGACCTGTTCCATGCGATTCGTTTGTTTGAGTCGTTGGCACGGTTCCAAATCGATCTACGCGCGTTTGTTCCAGATCTTGACGCCCTGGATCGTCGTCGAGCCGATTTGGAGCAGCGGCTGGAATCGTATGACGATTTCCGCTTGCGGTTTTTGCTGGGTTATGCTGAATACTGCAGCGGATTGGAGACGATCGGATTGGTGAATTTGAGAAAGGCCGCTCAATCAGCCCCAGAAGAGATGGAAGCGGTTCGGCGGTTTGTTGACATTTTGGATCAGCGCGTCGGGGGTAAGCCGTCGAGTGAGGATTCAACGATCCGGTCGGGCAAGATTCCTGCGCCCCCACTTAAAGTACCACACGAAACGCCGTAGTTCATTGCGATTCCTGAATGAAGCTGTCTGTGGCGTAAAAGGTGTGTGATCCTCAACGCTAATCACCAACTAGATTCTTATACCGAGACATCTTTGCGTTTTGCGCGCATCTTTTCGGCCAGCAAATCGCTTTGGTTGTGGATCAAAAAAGGCGGTCCGCCTTAGGCCCGGCTCTGTCTGGATTTTGTTCGCTCCCGTAGTAGAATGTGGCTGCCGGAAGACTCCCAAGAGAGCGGGTGGCGCAATGACGCGGCAACGGGACTACCCGATTATTCGATTTGTGGTGGGTTCGTTTTACGGGCTGGCGGTACTGCTGTTGGTCGGGGGGTTGGTGTTGGCCGCCTATCTCTGGATACGGGCGGAAGCTTTGCGCGACGGCGTGGCATTGGGGGGGCCGTTGTCCGACACACTCAGTCGGTACGACTCGAGCGAGCTTTGCTTGGGTGCCGCCGTTGTTGCGGGCGGTGGGTTGATCGGGTTCTTACTCCTGGGCGCTGTCGGACAGGTTCTGGCCATGCAGCGTAACCGGGCGATTCATGCGTCCCTTCAGGTCCAGTTGCTCGAGGATATTCTTGAGCTGAACGAAGATGCAGCACGTTCATCCAACCCCGTTCGGGTGGAGCTTTGCGAAGGGTGCGGGCGTTTGCGTTCGTTGCACCGGATTGAATCGGGACAATGGGTGTGTCGGGAATGCCGTCGCCAATTACGATCCGCATAGCGATGGTGCTTTGTGTGATGCACGTGGAGTCGGCTGCCACGTATGACTGATTTCGTTTACGTTATCGATGCGAAAGGTGTCCCCACGGGCGAATCGGTACCTGTGCAGATTGGGAACCGATGGTTTGCGGTCTGTCAGGACAAAGGCGAGTTTTACGTCACGGACATTCTCTGTCCGCATGCCGGCGGGCCATTGGGTTGTGCCGAAGTCCACGACGGAAAACTGGTTTGTCCTGTTCATTATTGGCCTTGGAATCTCGAGACCGGTTTGAGTGACCGGCGTGGGCCGCATTTACGTCTTCACCGGTATCAGTGTGTGGTTCAGGACGGTAAGGTGTATGCGGATGTAAGTGTGCCTATACCTCTGGATCCAAGTATGGATCTGAGTGACTCGGACGCATCCTGACCGTTGTTCTTTTGTTCTTTTCGTGGGTGTAAGGATGCCCTCCACTTGTGCGGTTTTATCGGTAATGGAATGGGAGGCGGCATGAAGAGAAGGCGCAGCATTTCCTCTTGCGTTGTCGTCCTGCTCTTACTATTCGTTGCGGTGTGTGTGGGATGCCAGACGTTCTTGTCGACGCCGTTTGAGAGTATTCTACCGCCGACTGACGGTGAACTCGGTCGATGGGTCCTCATCGAGGGGGCCAACAATACACGTGATATTGGCGGCTACCTTACTGCCGATGGTCATTCCGTGAAGTGGAATACGGTTTACCGGTCGGGCAGCCTTTCCCACGTTGACGCGTCAGGGTGTGAGACGTTCCGCGAATTGGGTATCCGGTACGTGATCGATCTGCGCAACCGCCTCTCCCCCCTGCCGCCTTTTGATGGTGACGTTGTATGCGTTTTTCAAACGGCTACCGTTGTCCTTCGTCGCGTTGTTTCAGCCGACGATACGACACAGGAACGCACCTACATCGACACCGTGCTTGCGAATTCAGCATCGTACCGCGATATTTTTGGCGATCTTGCTAATCCTGCCCATTTCCCTTTCCTCTACCATTGTGCTGCCGGCAAGGACCGGACCGGGATCATGACAGCCCTACTGCTGACGCTGTTGGGCGTTGATCGTCAGACGGTGATCGAGGACTATCAGCTTTCTGAGTTTGTTTATCCACCCGTCAACGTTACGGCTTTGGCGTCTCTTCTGGACGAGGTGGAGGCCGCCGGTGGTATCGAGACGTTTCTTGCCTCTATCGGGGTGACCGGTGAGACGCAAGCGGCGGTTCGGGCAAACCTCCTTGACTGACGTTCGCTCGCACGCGGGGCCGATGTGTCTTTGCGAGGAGGCGAAAGCGTTCGGGTCGGTTCATTCCTTGATGGTAACGCGACACTTGGGAATCGCACTGAGAAAGAGGCGACCGTATTGCCGGGTCTTGATTCGCCGATCGAGCACGACCACTTTGCCGCGGTCATTGCGTGTGCGGACCAATCGGCCGAAACCTTGCTTGAATTTCAATATGGCCTCGGGCAACTGGTAGTCCATGAAGGGCTTACCGCCGGCGGCGCGGATCTGCTCGATTCGGGCTTCGGTCAAGGGGCGGTCGGGAACCGCAAACGGCAACTTGACGATAATGACATTCGTGAGCGCTTCGCCGGGAACGTCCACGCCCTGCCAAAAACTGTCGGTGCCGAAAATCACCGAGTTCGGCTCGTGTCGGAACCGTTCCAACATCAGACTTCGCGGTAAGCCTTCGCCTTGCACCATCAGTTTCAGATCGGTTCGTTCCCACTGCGGGCCCAATCGTTGAGCGATATCGTTCATCATTTCGTAGCTTGTGAACAAGACAAACGCATGCCCCTGCGTCGATCGAGCGTGATGGTCGATGGCCTCGGCTGCAGCGGGTACGAAGGTGGCGGTATGGTCGGGCTCCGGTAAGCCGGTCTCGATCACCAGCTCGACTTGTGAGGCATAGTCGAACGGTGAACCCAGACGAAGTTCATCGGCCTCGTCGATGCCAAGCCGCGACCGGATGTAGTTGAATCCGTCCTTGCGTCGTGCTGCCAGCGTCGCGCTGGTGAGGATCGCGCTGTTTACTTGACTGAAGAACACTTCACGCATGGCATCGGCCACGAGAATAGGCGCTTCGCGCAGTTCGAGCGTTGGCGTACGGCGGCCAGGCACCCTTTCGATCCAACGGACCGCTTCGGGTTTGGGTTGCTCGAGAAAGGCATCGAGTTGATCAGCCAATACGCCCGCGCGTTCCAAAAGGCTGGTCATGGTGAAAAGTTCCTCTTCTTTGGTCAGCTCCTTGCGGGCGGATCGCAATTCCCGGCGGAGGTCCTTGAGGGTGTCACTGAGCGTGTTATGGATGGGAATGGGCTCGGTGAGTCGTCCGTTGGGCTGGCCGTGTAATTCTTGCCATTGACGCAACGATCGCCAGAAGGAGTCGGCTTCTCGGCGGGCGTATTGGGTTGCTTTGACGGCTTTCGGTGCTTTGCACGTCGCCAAAAAGCCTCGTCGCGTGCGGGGATTGTAGAGCCGGTTAAGAAGGTAGTGGACCTGGCCTTGTGAGACGCTCACGCCTAGGTACTCCGCAGCCACGTTTTCAAGCGTGTGGGCTTCGTCGATGATCGCCAATTGGTATTCCGGCAAGATGGCGGCGCCTTGTTGCCTCAAGGCAAGATCCGTCATGAGCAACGCGTGATTGACGACCAGGATTTGCGCGTTTTGCGCACGACGCCGAGCGGCTTGATAGAAGCACTTGGCGTAGTAGGGACAGCGCCGACCCATGCAGTTATCGTGTTCACTGCGCGCCAGCTCCCAAACGCGTAAGTCGGGTGCCGGGGTGAGATCGCTGAGCGAGCCGTCGGTGGTCTTGTAAGCCCAGTCCTCGATCCGCCATAGTTCCTGGAGAAGCGTTTTGTCAGCCAAGAGGAGGTTTTGGCGTTCACTGGCTTCGCGGAGTCGGCGGATACTGAGGTAATTGTGTCGTCCTTTGACGAGGACGACGGAGAACTCGTCCGGCCAAATCGCATTGAGGAACGGTAAATCACGTTCGACCAGTTGTTCTTGAAGCGCGATCGTGTGCGTGCTGATAACGACCCGCTCGCCGGTGGTCGTCACGCGATGGATGGCGGGGACGAGGTAGGCAAAGCTTTTGCCGACGCCGGTGCCGGCTTCGACGAGCAAGTGGCGGGAGTTACTGAAAGCGCTTTCGACGACGGATGCCATTTCGAGTTGTTCGGGTCGATGTTCATAGCCGCTAAGACGGCGGGCGATGAGGCCATTGGGGCCGATGATGTCGGCGACCTTCATGGCTGGCTCCCCCTTCGGCGGAGTCGTCTCTGCAGTGGTGGGCTCATTCAACCAGATCTCGAATGAAATGAATCGTAAACAAGATCGTCATGACGGAGCAGAGCAGTGCGGTGACGGTGATGACGACGGTGATGAAGGTTGGGCCGCGGATGACGTTGCTTTCGCGCATGGTAGCGATGATGTGCGGTTGGGCGAGAATGAGCATGCAAATGACCATGGCCCCGTTGGTCACCCAAATGGAGATCGAGTGAATGTAACTGTAGATCCAAACCCCCTTGCTGACAGGTCTGTTTCGGCCGCCGGGCCCATAGATGAATTCCCCACTGATGTAGTAGCCGTTCTCGATTTCGCCGGCGCTATCGACGAAAGGACCGTGACCGCCGTTCTTGGCGTCGCCGCCGAGCTCAGCGTAGATCACGGTGTAGACGAGGGCGTTGACCATCCCGCCAATGATGATCCAAATGCAGATACGATTTCGTGTGCGACGTTGCACGATTTCGCCTCATTCCAATCAAGAGGATGCGGATGGTCCCGCCGCTGATGCAGACGAAGCGATGACGCCTTCGGTCGGACTCGACGCCGTCGCATAAAGTTTCTTGGGTATTCGGCCCGCACGGTAAGCGAGATAGCCCGCTTCGATGGCGCGACGCATCGCGTGGGCCATCTGGACCGGGTTCGTGGCACTGGCGATTCCGGTGTTCAGAAGAACGCCGTCGGAACCCAACTCCATGGCGACGGTGACATCGGACGCCGTTCCCACGCCGGCATCGACGATAACCGGATAATCGGGGTCGCCCTCTTTGAGGTATTCAAGGATGATCCGAATATTGTTGGGATTGAGGACCCCTTGCCCGCTACCAATGGGGGAACCTGCCGGCATCACGCTGGTCGCGCCCGCGTCTTTGAGCCGTTTGGCCATGATCGGATCGTCGGACGTATAGACGAGTACGTGGAAGCCCTCGCTGACCAGTTTTTCGGTGGCTTCGAGCGAGCCGACGGGGTCGGGCAGCAGGGTCCGCTTGTCAGCCAAGACTTCGAGTTTGACCCATTGTGCGCCGGGATTGTCCAGTCCTTCGAGCAGTTCCCGACTGAGCCGGGCGGCGCGGATCGCGTCAATCGCACTAAAACAGCCGGCAGTGTTAGGAAGAATCGTATAGCGGCCGGGGTCGATCGCGTCGAGCAAGTTCTGCGGCCGGGTACCTCCTTCCGGTGCCAACACGTCCCGCCGAACCGCCACGGTCACCACTTCGGTGCCCGAAGCCGCCAAACATTCGTTCATCTGGTCAAAGTTCGCGTATTTGCCCGTTCCGACAAAAAGCCGGGACCGGAACACAAACGGCCCGATCCGTAAGGTATCCTGTCCTTCTTCGTTGCCAGGCTCGTTTTGCTTATTGGAACTCATTATCCGCCTCCAACGAGTGTTACAATTTCGAGTCGATCCCCTTCCTGGATAACGGTTGAATCAAATTGGCGCCGGGGGACCAGATCGCAATTGATCTCGACGGCCACGTGTTTGGGCTGCAACTGGTACGCCGTCATGAGAGCAGTGACGGTTGTGTTAGGTTCTATTTCCTGCTCATTACCGTTGACCAAGACGCGCATCGCCAATCTCCTGACATCTGCAGGCGATTATAAGAAAGCCTTTTTAGGGGGTCAACGAAACGAATCGGATCCTCGATGCGGCATCGATTGCAGGCTTTTTCTTCTGAATAAACAACCAGCCCGAAGTTACAGGAAGCGTCTTCATGGGGACGCTGCCTAAACTTCGGGCTGATACACTTCGCGTCGGCGTTCTCTATTTGTTGACAATCAGTTTGCCAGGAAGTTCTCTTCCAGGCTACTGCGTAGCTTCAGTAGCGCTTTGTTCTGAATCTGGCGGACGCGTTCCTTGGTCACGCCGATCATCGCACCCACCTGCTCAAGTGTCTTCGGCTTGGCCGGTAAGCAGGGGGCATTCAGGGCGAACCGTTCGCGAATGACCGTCCGCTCAGTATCATTCAAATGTGCCCGATTCTGCTCAAAAATACTCCGGATTTCGTCCACACAGTCGGACTCAGCGGCATCGTGTTTACGATCCACCAGGTCGCTCTTTTCAAGCGTCGGATCGAACTCGGTCGGGAACCGACCCCGGTAACGATTGGTCCGCATCGCAACACGAGAGAAGCTCTTCAGGATCGCCCGGCACGCGTACGTACTGAACTTGAATCCGCGGGAGCAGTCAAATTTGTCAATACTGCGCAGTAAGGCATAGTTGCCTTCACTGATCAGTTCGTTGAAATCAAGACCCGCGAGCCGGGTTCGTTTCGCCATCGCCAGGACGAGCGGTAGGTTCGCCTGTGCAATCGTTTCTCGGGCCACCTGTGTCCGACGGGTCCACGCTAACATCTGGCGAAGGGCATTTACGGTCATATCCTTATTGGCATAGGCTTCAGCCATCTTGAAGACGCGCATACGGGCGTAGTTAAATCGTTGAAAGAGTAAGATTTCCTGCGTCGTGGTCAGTGTCACGCCCTGTGTAAGCTGGCCTTCAATGGCCGCAGGTTGCTCCTCTGACGCGAAAATGGACTTATAAGGCAGTAGGGACGCTTTGCTGCCGAAGAGAAATTTTTCGACCGTGGGCTTTCTAAAAAGCGCGTGATCGACGAATTCCAATGGGTCATTCAGAAGCGAGCGAGCCAAAGCCCAATCTTCGCTGTCGAAACCGGCCATTTCTGAGGTCGGCGGCAGCTTGAACGTGGGTTCGATGACCTTACATCGTTTTGGACTGTCAGCCTGGGTTGCTGGCCTCACTTCCTTGGAGACGGCTTTTGTAGCTGTCATGATCCTGACTCCCTTCCCTTTGGAGTGCTCGACAATCGCGACACTCCACCAACGAGCCGATCTATACAACGTCGTCAATGCTCATCGGTTCGTTCTTGCGCGGCAAATTCGCTCCTTCGCGCCTTCGCCACATGACCACGAGTTCGATCTTCGGTTGCCAGAGCTTCTTGGGCGATGCCACCCCCGTCTGCCAGGGAAGATCGCCTCGTGGGGAGAGTTACTGCGGGGAGTCAACAACCGTTTTTAATATACACCATAAATTCCTCGGTGGCCAAATAGACATTGGTTTTCAGGGCAGAATTGTGCAATTTCTTTTGCCGTCGGGCCGCACGCTTGTCATGTTTTTGGGACGAAGCGGTGTTGGCTGATAACGATGGTGGTTATTGGTGCCGTAAGGCCTCTATGGGGTCGAGTCGGGCGGCAACGGCAGCGGGGTAAATACCGAAAAAGACGCCGACGGCAACGGCGAGTCCGAAACTGACAAGTACCGTCCACTGGTGGATGATGGTCGGCCAGCCAACCCATGCGGTGATGAGGTGGGCGCCGGTTGCGCCGCAAATAATGCCGATAACGCCGCCGATCGTCGTGAGGACGATCGACTCGATCAGGAACTGCAACGTGATGTGTCGGCGCTTTGCCCCGAGAGCGCGACGGATCCCGATTTCGCGCGTTCGTTCGGTGACCGTCGCCAACATGATGTTCATGATGCCGATACCTCCAACGACCAGGGAAATCCCCGCGATTGAGCCGAGGATAATTCGACGCCGCCGTTTTTCGTTTTCGGCAATCTGCAGTCGTTCCAAGGGAACGTTGATGGTGATGTCGAGTTTCTTATGGGTGTGTTGGAGTGCCTGACGAAGCATTCTCGAAGCCGCGATGACATGGTCCAGCGAGACTACTTGAACGTAGAAGTCGCTGTAGACACACTGGGTGAATTCCCTGGAGCCGGCTCCGAGTTTGACTTGCAGACTGCCGTATCGGGTGTCTGCGGTGGACAGAGGGATGAAGACCTCGGCATTGAGGTTGCGCTCGCCGATGCCTTTGGCAGGTAGACCTTCGGTCTCAATGGGTTCCAATACGCCGACGACCTCAAAGAGAATGGCGCCGGAAGTAAGGCTACCGACCGTGATGGAGCGTCCGATGGGGTTTTCGTAGGCGAACAAACGGCGGCGGATTTCATCCCCAATGATGCAAACCTTGGCGGCCTGCGTTTGGTCGAGGGGCTGCAGCGGTCGGCCCCGGACCGTCTTCACGGAGACCGCTTCGAAAAAGGAGGGCTCCGCGCCGACGACTGTTGCGGGGTAGCGAGTGGGGCCGTAGCTCACATCAAATGCTACTTCCCGTAGCGGGATGACTCTTTGGACATGGGGTATCGTCTCACGGATCAGGTTGAGGTCCGCCTTCGTCAATCCGTATTCCAATAAGGAGCGTCTTTGTTGAGCTTCATCGTTTCCGCCTTCCGGTTTGGCCGACTTGAGGATGATATTCTGTGTTCCGAGCAGTTGGATCAGCCTCATTTCCGCCTCGGAGGCTCCCTCGCCGATGGACAGCATGCAAATAACCGCTCCGACGCCACAAATGATGCCAAGCGTGGTCAGGAACGACCGTAACTTGTGCAGGTAAAGATTTTTCATGCCGAGACGGACCGTCTCGATGGCTAGACCGCTGAACATCGTGCACCTCACATTAGTTACCAGAAGGATTGTAACTGGATTTCGTGAGTCGTCCAAAGGGCAAGAGCTTCTGGGTGTTTTATGCAGGAACGGGGAATTCACCCGAAAAGGACATCAAGGCGGTCATTTGTGCAGCCGATAACAGCATCGCACATTTCTCTGTGCCGGGGGTCGTGAGTGGGTGCCGCCGTTCGGTATCCAAACCGAGTTGACCAAGGTGTCCCCGTGTGCCGGTTGTATACGGGTTGGCGCGAGGAGTGTGCTCATGTCAAGTCTGACGGTACGCCATCGGCGAGAATTCTTCAGTCAGGAACACCGAAGTTCGCCGCGAATTCGGTTCAGCTGCCCTGTTCGGTGGAATAACGGTTGTGTGGATCGGGTGGGTTGGGCTCGTGACGCGAGCGAGAATAGCGCTGGTTTTGTCGCCCGAGCGATCAGCGCGCCGGTTGTGGGGGAGACCATTCGCTTAATCTTTGAGCTGGGTGAACGCTACGAGTGGCTGGTTGATGAACAAGCCATCGTCCAGCGATGTGATCCTTGTGGTGATGATCTTTGGGAAGTGGGTGTTCGCCTCACTCCGACCGAGACGTGATCGTCGCGCGCGTTCGCGTCCTCGGAAACGATTTATTGTGGACGGGTTTGTCCTAACGGAGGAGGAGCGTTAAACGTCCTTTGGCTGGGTTCACCCAACGCGATGTGCTACGAGCTGTTCTTTGTGTTGTAGGTAAGAAAGTTGAACAGCACGAAGGTGGCAACGAGCATGAGGCCGTCCCATCGCGTGATTTGATTCCGGATCAAAAGGCAAAAGAGCACATAGAGGCTCGTGACAACAAAGGCGACCACTGTCGTCGTGCTGACTTCGGAACGATTGAGGGTGATTGGGAGGATCAGGGCGGCCAGCCCAAGCACACCGAGAATGTTCAGAATATTACTGCCGATGACGTTGCCGAGCCCGATGTCATGCTTGCCAAGAGAAGATGCGTACACCACGGTGCATAGCTCGGGGAGCGATGTTCCGAAGGCAACGATGGTGACGCCAATGGTCATTTCGGAAACGCCCCACGTCCTGGCCAGATTCGACGCACCATTGACCAGCAAGTAGGAACCGATCGCCATCAGGCTGAAACCACAAACGATACTTAGAATGTTCATCAAACTCTCCAGATCTGAAGCGAGGGGCTTCCAACGGTTCGTCGGCTTGCGGTGGGAATCATGCTATTGGGCGATGGCCGTGTCCAACTGATACTTGATTTCGCCGCCGACGATGGTCATGACTGCCCGGCCCTTGAGTTTCCATCCGTCATACGGGCAATTCCGGCTCTTGGACTTAAACTCTTTGACATCGACGGTCCATTCGAGTTCCGGATCGATAAGTGTTACATCGGCATCGGCCCCGCAGGTAAGCGTCCCCTTGGTGAGCGAAAGGACCGTAGCGGGCCGACAGGTTAGTTTCTCGATCAGCGTTGACCAATCGAGTGGGCCGGCAGCACTCAGTGCCTTGATATAGAGCGGCACTGCGCATTCCAAGCTGATGATCCCGAAGGGGGCTTCGAGGAATTCAAGCTCTTTTTCTTGGAGTCCATGGGGAGCGTGATCGGTGACCAGGCAATCGATCGTGCCGTCCAAAACACCTTGGCGGCAGGCCTCCACGTCGTTTTGCGTTCGCAAGGGGGGGTTTATCTTGTAATTGCTGTCGTAGTTAGCACACGCTTCCTCGGTCAGGAGCAGATGGTGGGGGCAGACTTCCGTTGTGAGAGGTAAGCCAGCGGCCTTGGCTTGCCGGATCAGTTCGATACTCCGGGCGGTTGAAACATGTTGGACGTGGTAACGGGCACCCGTTTCCCGAACGAGCGTTAGATCACGTTGGATCATGAGCTCCTCAGCGATGGGGCTGATTCCGGGCATACCCAAGCGGACGGCGGTAGAGCCTCCGTTCATCACGCCGCCGGCAGCAATATCCGAATCCTCGCAATGCTGGAGGATCGGTTTGTCGAACATGCGGATGTACTGCATGGCACGGAGCATCACGCTCGTACTGGCGACACCGACGCCGTCGTCGGAGAAACCGACCGCGCCGGCTCGGACCATGTGTCCCATTTCCGTGAGCCGCCGCCCTTCACGGTGCTCGGTGATCGCGCCGATGGGGTAAACGTTGCAGAGGTTCGCACGGGAGGCTTGGCGGTAGACGAACTCGATGGAAGCTTCGTCATCCAGAGCCGGATCCGTATTGGGCATGCAAGCCACGCTGGTGAAGCCGCCGGCGACCGCCGCTTCGCTACCGGTCGCGATGGTTTCCTCGTTTTCGTCACCGGGCTCGCGAAAGTGAACATGAATGTCGATCAGACCAGGGCAGACAATGAGCCCGGATGCGTCGATAAGTTCCGCTTCGAGCTCGGTGATTTCGGACCCGATGCGGGCGATCTTGCCGTCGGCCAAGAGTAGATCGCCGGTTTGGTCGAGGTTGTGAGCAGGATCGACGATCCGCCCACCCTTGAGAAGCCTTTTGTGCATCGCCATGTCGTGTTCCTTGCCGTTATGAGTCGCCCGGCCCACTATTGCGTTGAAAATGAACCGGCTTTACCCATCGCATTGGCAGCGAATTGTACACGAAACCTCGTGCGAATACCCCTTCCCGCACGAAGGGTTCGCCGGTCGAAGGGCCGGTTCGCTCATGGTATGATTGGCCGATGCCTTGACGTCCAGGTCCAGTTGTCGAGGGTGCCCGGTCACAGAACGCGGGTTCTCATGCGCATCGCAGCACCTTACGACTTGGCTGCTGAGGGTTCTTCGCCAATGCCGGTGTTAAGGAAAACATTCTTCCAGACCCGCAAGCTTAACGTCCTTTTTGCTTGTTCGAGCGTGGCCTTGTTGCTGAGCCTTGTGTGGCTGGTGAAGGTGGACTACGCGAGGCCTTGGCGCTCTTTTCAGGACCAGTTCGTCGAGCTGCAGAGAGCGTTAGCCCATTTCGATGCGATAACCGCGGAGACGCTTGGCCGCGAAGGGGTCCACGCGACTGGAGACATCCCCTCCCAGGAACTGCCCGGCAAGTTCCCGCGAAGCATCATCAACGCGCCGCTGAGCGATTTTGTCGCTCCCAAGGACACGCCAGGCCGACACGAAGTGAAACAGGTCATCTTGTCGGATGTTCGGACGGATTTGCATTTCGTTCAAGGCCGGCAGATCGACCGGTGTATGACGTGTCATGTTGCCATTGCCGATCCAGCGTTCACGAAACAGCGTCTGGCCAAGCGACTGGAGAGGGCGATTGTGGCGATCAATGACGCTCTTCGTCGCCAAGGGCGGCAAGCGCTGTCGTTGCCGACCGTGGCTGAGCGGGATGACCTGGGGGCAGGCACGATTGCGATGTCCTGGTCGTCGCTCAAGGAGGCTCAGCAGGAAAGCTTCTTCAATGCCTTGGTGGATCAAATTAACGTTTATCAAGATATGCGTGGCAAGGGGCGGCTCACTATCGGGCAACCGTTGCTCGCGCATCCGAAGATCGAGTTGTTCGCGTCGGCGGAATCTGCACATCCTGTAAGCAAAATGGGCTGTACGGTTTGCCATGAAGGGAATGGAGCGGAAACAGATTTCGTGTTGGCGGCCCATACGCCCACGTCGTCAGAGCAGCGTAAGATATGGGCCGATCGGTACTGCACGCGTACGGCAGGATTGGTGCCGCAACAGAGTTGGCATACCGCAGAGCAGTCGTGGGATCAGCCGATGTTGTTGCCGAAATACGCGGAAGCGGGTTGTGCGAAATGCCATTCGCTGGTGGCGGACACCGCTCGGTACGATTATCAACCCGTTGCCAAGCGAATCAACGAGGGGCGTTTTCTATTTACGACGCTGGGCTGTGCCAATTGTCATCGCGTCGCGGAGCTGGCCGGTTCACGGCGAGTCGGACCGGACTTGCGTCATGTCAGCCAGAAGCTCGATCGAGACTTCATGCAACGATGGATTGACGCACCGAAGTCGTATCGTCCATCGACCCCCATGCCGCACTACTTTCAGCAAGAGAACAATGATGCGTGGTCGCAAACCGGTGGCGGTGATACGGACCCGGTGTTGAGGACGAAGGCGGAAGTCGTTGCCCTAACGGCGTATCTCAGGGCGGTTGACGACGATTACGAGAAGTCGGCCTTACCACCTGAGCTGTGGAAACCGCTCGCCGACGAGCACAGTGAAGCGACGGCAGCAGCAGCGGATCGAGGTCGCCGATGGTTCGGTTCCGTGGGCTGCTTGGCGTGCCATGCCGCCTTGACGTATGGGCCGGATGACGAGGAGGGCATCGAGGGTGAGTCGGTGGGGACACGATGGATTGTCGAAGATCTAATCCGTGCCGAGCTTAGTGAAAAAGGCAAAGATCTTGATGAGCTATCCCAAGAAGAATACGACGGCATTATCGATAGGACTTATCAACGTCATGATGCGATGAGCTACGTCGATCGTGTCGCGTACGCGATGACACACTTCAAAAGCGCTGCCGATACGATGTTCGATCCGGCTCGCTTGGGTCTTCGACGTGATGGTGACAATTCAAACGGCATCGAAACCCCAGTTTTCACGCGCCTTGCTGCCGAGCTGTCACGTCTGCGAATGAAGCTGGGTACTTATGAGCAGGCGGTAGCGTGGCTCTACGATTGGTTGCGTGATCCTCGGCACTATGCCGGCTATTCGAACATGCCTCGGATGAGACTGGGGCAACGCGTTATTACGGCACTCGATCGACATACAGGCAACACGACAGGTGAGATGATCGAGGCCGATGAGGCATTGGATATCGCCGTCTATCTCAGCACATTGAGCGAGAAGGACGGTATTCCGGAGCCGTTGGATCGTGATGATTCAGATCGTGAGGCATTGATGGCCAAGCGGGACGAGCTGTTACAACTTATGTTTCGTAACGGGAGTTCGGTTAAGTCCGTACCGGCAAGGGTTGATGACCTCGATCGCGTGATGACAAAACAGCTAATCGCCAAGTTGGGGCAATCGTCGCTGGGGGAAACGGAAGTTCGCTCGCGGCTTGACGCCATGGATCAAGAATCGCGGCAATGGGTCCTGCTAGGCGAGAAGATGATAGGCCATTATGGCTGTTACGGTTGTCACCTGATCCGCGGGTTCGAAGATACCCCCCGGTTGGGTCCGGAATTGACTACATGGAGCGAGAAGCAACTAAGCCAGCTTGATTTCGGCTTCTTTGCGCCGCCGTACAAAGATCAGCGTGCGGACGACCCCGCCTTCAAATACCTCTATTCCAGCGGTTCTGGCGAATCAGGGGCCCGCGCATCGTTGATCCGGTGGGCGTGGGGCGACAACCCCCCGATTCATGTTAAGTATTCGCATGCGTCATTTGCTTGGCACAAAATCCGGAACCCTCGACTTTGGGATCGTTGTCGCGATAAGGCACCTTACGGCAAACTAAAAATGCCGAACCTGTTTGTGACGTCGGAGCAGGCGGATTCGCTTGTCACCTTTCTGTTGTCGCGTAAACCGGCACGTGTAAGCGAAGCTGTTCAGGTCAACTACCAAGAGACGCCGACCGGCAAGATTGCACGTGGCCGAAACCTCGCACGGGAGCTGAACTGCGTCGCTTGTCACAGGATTGATGGCAATGACGCAACGCTCCATCAATACTTTCAGATCGACGAGGGTGGTGAATGGGTTTTTGATGAGGCGAACGCGCCGCCAAGACTATGGGGCGAAGGTTGCCGTGTACAGAGTGATTGGCTGTACGGCTTCTTCAGAAATGTGACCATGATTCGGCCATGGTTGAATGTTCGCATGCCTAGTTTCTATTTGAATGATGAACAAGCTGCTGCCCTATCGGCCTATTTTGCCGGCTTGAGTCAGCATGAATCGCGCTGGCTAGACAAGCAGTTGCTGCCCGTAAAACGCCATGTTGCACAAGCATCAGGACGTAAGGGTGTTGCGAGCCGGGTGTCCCCCTCCAACCATGATTGGTATCGGCAGCCGTCGCTGCATCGGCAGGCAGATGCGTTAAGAGATTTTGCTGTCGCGAATCGGCTTTTGCCGGCCCGTGCAGCGGATCCGACCCAAGCGAGCCCCGAGGAGTTCGCCGCTACACACACGCGCATCCTGAAAGAAGCGGGGTTCTTCCGTAGGCTCAATGACGTGACCTATCCCTTTGCGAAAACGTTATCAGAAGCGGTGTCCGCGGATGATCTTGCTGATGGCGAAGTTTTATTTCATGAGTTGGGTTGCTTGCGGTGTCATGTTTTTGGTGATCCAGCCGTAGCAGGCGCGAATGCCAAACCGACGGCTCCCAATCTCCAAAACGTTCACAAGCGGTTGCGCCGTCGATGGGTCGATAAGTGGTTGGCGAGCCCCATACGCATCAAGCCGGGGGTCGCCATGCCGAACCTTTTTGGCCGTGAAGGTTCCGGTGCGTTCGCTGAGGTGTCACCCGAGGAGGCTGCACGTATTGCCGGCTTGTTACGCGATCGGGATACGCAGTTGCCGGGACGTCAAACCATTCTCGAAGACGGCGCGCAGCAAAGAGCGGCCGTGGCGGCGTTTCTGTACAACGCGGGGGAAAGAAAGCTGGACGTGGTTCAAGACGTGGCCTTTCAAGCGAAGAACCGCATGCCGGTTGTTGATTCCACGACAACCGATGACCCGCGATGATCCTTGTTCAGGTGGCCCTGCGCGGGTTAGCCTGGTTGGCCATGTCGTGTTGCCGAATCATCGCGACCAGTGGCGAACAAAACGAAACGAGCCCAGGTGTTTTCGATGACCTGGGCCCGCTGTGTGATGTTCATTGTTGTTAACGACTTCGATGGCGTTGCCGTAACCCTCGCGTCAAAGCGATCGAGGCTGCACAACGTCAACGACGGAGATCAACTGTAGAAGCTGACCATCTCTTTGCAGGTCTTCGCCTTGATTTTACCCGCGTTGCCGGCCTGTCCGAAGGCGACCATGCGATCGACGCACACCTGTTCCATCGCGTCTCTTGCCGGGGAGAGGTACTTTCGCGGATCGAACTCGCTGGGGTTCGTGGCGAACACTTTGCGGATCGCGCCGGTGATGGCCAGTCGGTTGTCGGTATCGACATTGACCTTGCGCACGCCATGCTTGATGCCGCGTTGGATCTCCTCGACGGGCACGCCGTAGGTTTCCTTCATTTGGCCGCCGTACTGGCGAATGATCTCAAGCAATTCTTGAGGTACGCTCGAGGAGCCATGCATGACGAGGTGCGTGTTGGGTAACCGTTTATGGATTTCTTCGATCACGCTCATCACGAGAACGTCGCCGGTTGGCTTGGAGGTGAACTTGTACGCGCCGTGGCTGGTGCCGATGGCGACCGCCAAAGCATCGACACCGGTCTGAGCGACGAAATCTTTCGCCTGCTCGGGATCGGTGAGGTGCTCCATGGCTTCTTCGCCGGTCAGGCCGGCACCATGGCCATCCTCGATCCCGCCGAGACATCCCAGCTCACCCTCGACGGTGACACCCTTGGCGTGAGCGGCTTCGACCACTTTGTGGGTAACTTCGACGTTGTATTCGTAGGTGGACGGTGTTTTGCCGTCTGCCGACAGTGAACCGTCCATCATGACCGAAGTGAAGCCCTGTTCGATCGCACTGAGGCAGGTTTCGGGCGAGTTGCCGTGGTCCTGGTGCATCGCGATCGGGATATTGGGGTGCAGTTCCGCTGCCGCCAGCATGAGATGGCGGAGGTAGGCGTCGTTCGTGTAGGACCGAGCGCCGCGGGAGGCCTGGACGATCACGGGCGATTCGGTCTTCTCAGCCGCCGCCATGATGGCCTGAATCTGTTCCATGTTGTTCACGTTGAATGCAGCGATACCGTAGTTGTTCTCGGCTGCATGATCGAGCAGGATTCGCATGGGTACCAATGGCATGGTTCTGATCTCCTTAGAACGCCCCCCAACAAGCTGGCCCAAACCCCGATGTAGCTTGGTCACACCTACGCCACAAAGGGGCGTTATTGTAGCACGGTTCTTCGTGGCTTCCAGTCCTGCACGTTTGTGGAGCATTCGTCAATGGAGGACGCATGCGTTAGACGTTCTGCGTCAGAAGTGCGCGGTTTCGTGGGGGGTGCAACCGACAATGGCTTCTACCTGTGCCGATTGCCTAATTTCAGCACGAGTGGAATTTCGTATTGTCGCCCCGTTCCGACGCGACATGGGGGCTTCGGGGCTCCACCGTGCAGCGATTGCTCAAGCAACGCCGGTGGCGATAATCACAGTCCTATTTATCGTCAAGAAGGTTTGCTTCAGTTGGTGGGTGAGGATAGCCGACGAAAAAATCTCCCTTAGAGCAGTTGTCAGCCCTGTTGGGGTGGTTATACTGTTGAGGTTCTGGCGCGGGTGTAGCTCAGTGGTAGAGCGTCACGTTGCCAACGTGAATGTCGTGGGTTCAAATCCCATCACCCGCTTTGTTGACATTTAGGTAGATTTGCGACGTGATCGCGGGGTACCGGCCAGCCGAGTTCCAAGGGGAGGTTTTCCTTGGTGCTTGGTGTCGTCTCAGGTGGCGGCTCGGCCAGGCGTTGGCTGCGATCAGCGGATGAGGGCCAATCGATTTTGCCCCGGCCAGCGACCAACGCCCAGTGCCGTGGCAATGACGATTGGCCTTTTTGTTTGTCGCGACAAAAGAACAATGAGGTCTCGAGTGGTGCAGCGTGGCGAGTGCGATCCCAGCGTCGAGGCGCGCATTCCGATCCCTGAATACTTGTGAGGAGCTTGATCCCATGACGGATGAGGAAGCCCTGGGCGAACAGACGGAGTCGGTTCAAGGCGAGTCGAATGAGGAGGAACAGAAGCCCTCCCTCGAAGACACGCTCAAGGAAGTGGTGCAGGTCGATGTCGAGGAGGTGGGCACGCTTCGCAAGAAGCTCACGATCACCATTCCCCGCGAAACATTGGATGAGCAGGTGGGCGACCAGTACGACGACCTGCGCCGCGATGCCATGGTTCCCGGTTTCCGTAAAGGTCGTGCGCCGCGCCGGTTGCTGGAGAAGCGTTTCGGCAACGACGTGAGCGAGACGCTCGTGCAGCAACTGGTCGGGACGGGTTACATGGTGGCCACGGAAAAGCTCGATTTGAAAGTGCTCGGTGATCCGCTGGTCTGGGTATCCGGCGACAAGGAGCAGGAAGGCGAGACACTGGTCGAGGTTGATGAGGCGATTCGACGGATCACGTTGCCGGACGACGGTCCCCTCGTTTATGCGTGCGAAGTGGAAATCCGTCCGGAGTTTGATTTGCCCGCATTGGAAGGCGTGCCGATCGAGAAGCCCGTGATCGAGGTTGCCGAAGAAGACATCACGGTTCAGATGGATCGTATTCGGGCGATGCGTGGGACGTACGAACTGATCTCCGAAGGTCCGATTGAGGCAGACGACCTTATTACCGCTGATGTGAAGATGACCAGCGGGGAAACGGTGCTGAAGGAAGAAGAGGGCATGCGTGTGTCCGCCCGCCCGCAACAGATCGACGGCGTCTCTTTGGAGGGGTTGGGTGAGGCGTTGTCGGGCGCGAAGGTTGGCGATGTCAAGACGGTCTCCGGACAGATCGGCGACGATTACGTCAAGGTCGAATTCCGCGGCCAGCAGGCCGACTTCGAGTTCACGATTCGTGAGATTCGCCGGATGCGACTGCCGGAGTTGACCGAGGAATTCATCAAGAGCCTTGGGTTTGACGCCGAGGCAGAACTTCGCGAATGGATCAAGAACGAACGGGAAAGCCGGCTCGGCGAAGAAGTGCGCCGCGCCATGCATGGACAGGTGCAGCAGTATTTGTTGGATAAGGTGTCGTTTGATTTGCCCGAGCGACTTTCCAACAAGCAGAGTGCCCAGATTACGGCCCGGCGTTTGCTCGATTTGTATCGGCAAGGGGTTCCCCCGGCAGAAGTCGAGAAGCTCATGGATGAACTGCGGACCAGCGCTCGCGAGGACGCCCTCCGCGAGCTGAAGCTGGCGTTCATCATGGAGAAGCTGGCCGAAGAGGTCGAAGTCGAGGTCTCTGAAGAAGAAATCAACGCGCAGATTGCCTGGATCGCTCAGCAGCGGGGTCATCGGTTTGATCGCGTACGGGACGAACTCGCGAAAGAGGGAGCGATCGCCAGCCTTTATGTGCGAATTCGTGACGACAAGATCATTGACAAACTGCTGGAGAAGGCTGAGGTCACGGAGAAGAAGGGCGAGAAAAAGAGCGGCAAGAAGTCAGGCTCAGGTAGCAAGAAAACGGCGTCGAAGTCGGACGCCAAGGAAGCCGACGCCGCGTCCGCCGAACCAGAGGCTGAAGCCCCTACTAAGCAAAAGAAGTCCGGCACCAAGCGTGCATCGTCGGGCAAGACCAAAGGCAAGAGTGGCGAAGATCTTTCCGATGAAACGTAATCAGGGGGTTTGCGGTTTGGGGCTCGAGAGACGCGGGGCGGACCGTGAACGGATGTCGTTTTCGTGCGGTTGCTTGGCGGAATATTGGAGGCATCAAGCGGCTTGATGAGCTGGCGCAAGCGTTCACAGCGGACGGGCCAATCGATTCTCGCAATTCAGGCTAAACCATAACGCCGTCATGTGACGATTTGTCACGCAAACGCGTACTCGTATCGCTACATAAAGGGTAGAACTGCCCTAAGGTGAATGGAAAGGATACCATGGATTATCCACACCGTATCGTCGAGACATGGAACCAGCAGCCGCCGCCTTACCAGCGGTATCGCGAAATGTCCATCGAGGACATGCTGCTGGAGAACCGGATCATCTTCCTGGCCGGCCCGATCACGGAGAAGACGGCCAGTATTGTGATTATGCGGCTGCTCTACTTGCAGTCGATCAAACGGGATCAGCCGATCAATCTCTACATCAATTCGCCGGGCGGATTGGTTGACCAGACGTTGGCGATCTACGACACGATGCAGTTCCTGGGTTGCGACGTAGCCACCTATTGCATCGGTCAGGCGGCCAGTGGCGCAGCGATCATCTTGGCGGCCGGTACCCAGGGACAACGATACACGCTGCCTAACGCCAAGCTCATGCTGCATCAACCTTACAGTGGAATCACCGGGCAGGCGGAGGATATTCGGATTCAAGCCGAAGAGGTCCTCAAAGACAAGAAGCTCCTCAACGACATCTTGGCCAAGCACACGGGGCAGGACCCGGAGAAAATCGCGTTGGAGATCGAACGCGACCGGTACATGAGCGCTCAGGAAGCGTTGGAATACGGGTTGGTGGATGAGATTCTGTGTGAGCCGGAGAATGACAAGGACAAGAAGAAAAAGAAAACTTGACGTGTGAGTCTTGCCGCAAGGGGCGGCTGAACGGCGTGGCTTTGAACAAGTTTCGTGGAGACGGCGAACCCCAGCGACAAGCCTACGATAAAGGAATTCTTCATGAGCGCTAATTTGATTCCAATTGTGATCGAGAAGACGGGACGCGGGGAGCGCGCGTATGATATTTACTCGCGGTTGCTGCGCGATCGTATCATTTTCTTGGGAGGCGGCATCGACGACGACACCGCGAATGTGATTATCGCCCAGATGCTCTTTCTGTCGAACGAGGACGCCAAAGCCCCGATCAACTTTTACATCAATTCGCCCGGCGGGTCGGTGTCGGCCGGATTGGCGGTGTACGATACGATGCAGTTCCTGCGGTGCGAAGTTCATACGTTTTGTATTGGTATGGCAGCAAGCATGGGGGCTGTGTTGATGTGTGGCGGAGCCAAGGGCAAGCGCCATGTACTGCCCAACTCACGAATGCTACTGCATCAGCCATTGATTGGGGGGGTGTTGGAAGGGCCGGCGACGGATTTATCGATCGAGGCAGCCGAGATTATTCGGCTTCGCAAACGGCTCTATGAGATCATCGGCCAGCGGACGGGCAAGTCGCTGGGCCAGATTGAGAAAGACTGTGATCGTAACAAGTGGTTGGATGCCAACGAATCGATTGAGTACGGTTTGGCCGACTCAATCCTTGAACGTGCTCCAGAAGTATTACCGCATGAGCCGGATGACGCATAAGAGGATGCCAAACGGGAGGCAGTAAGGGCCCGGTCGGTGAATCGGCGGACGGAGCGACACGGTAGGGAGCCAGATGCACCAAGTGCGATTTTCAGCCGTGATTTCGAGGCGAACATTGTGTTCATCTTGGGAAAGTCTGGTGGCCACGTTCGCCTTGGTGGCCGTTTATGCGACAGGGTGTAACACGGTTCCCGCGGAAAAATTCCAGGCCTGTCAACGCGAGCTTCAGGCTGGCCAGGAAGAGATTCAGCGAATCGAGAAACAACTGTCCGAGGAACAAGAAACGAGCCGGTCACTCCGCAGCCAGCTTGCCAAAGCCCGCGGCATCGACCAGTCGTTTATGGATGCGCTCGTGACGCCGGTCAAGATCGAGCTGGAGCGGATGTCGGGCGGCTATGACAACGATGGCAAGTTCGGGGACGATGGCATCGTCGTCTATGTTCAGCCGATCGATCGCGATGGCCATGTGATCAAAGTTGCCGGCTCACTCAAAGTTACACTGCTCGATTTAACTAATCCACCGGATCGCCGCGAAATCGCTGTCTATCAATTCGATGAGCCGACATTGCGCTCCAAATGGTACGGCCGGCTCATGACACATCACTTCACGATTCACTGTCCCTGGCCAGCGGGCAAAAGGCCCATGCACAATAAAATCACCGCACACGTCGTTTTCACTGACAAGCTGACCAGTCGGTCGCTAACGGCGCAGGGTATTTATAAGGTTACGTTTTCACCGGAAGGTGTGGCTGCTTCAGCCAAGCCAATCAAGTGAGCCGCGTTTCTTTTTATGGCCCGCAACCAAAGCATTTTGCGGGTCAAAAGATACGCGCAAGACGCAGAGAAGCTTCAGATCACAACCCTACTGAGTGTTTGTTTCAGTTCCAGCCGGTTGGGTCGATGCCGATCCAGCCTCGGCCGCTTGCGGACGTGTGATCTCGACCTTTGTGGCGACAAGGCTTTTCTGACCATCACGTTTTTCGATCCGCCCGGTGACACGAACGAGGTCTTCGACCCTGACGTCCTCAAGCCGGGTTGTCTTGCCGTTGATCAAGATCTCCGCATTCGGGGCTAAGGTACCCTCGACCTCACGTTCCACCTGATGCTTGGGGCTGTAGTAGATCATTTTGACCGCGCCGGTGCTCGGATCGATCGCCGACACACGACCGGTCAGTTCCTGATACTTGGGCGCGTCACGGTCCTTGCCGCAACCCGTAAGGCCGACGGAACCCATTGCCCAAATGACGCCAATAACGAAAAAAACCGGCATGGAGCATTTGCGGTTTCTCATAGCACATTCCTTTCTTGGTGCGCGAAATCTCTTCTTGAGCTGTTTGCCATGTACCTAAAAAGCCCTCTGAACTGCGGCTAAAGTCTGACTGTCAATAAAGGACCTATCACGCCATTCTGTGCATCTTCAACAGCCGAGCCCAGGTGCTGATGGCGGTTAATCTAGCTGCCTGAGGTCTCAAAATCAACAAAAGACTTGTCCTCTCTTGCGGCCTTGGAATACTCCCACTCGGCACTGGGCTCCAATCGGGCGTTCGTTGTGTAGTGGTTGAGTACGTTACGCATTGCAGCTTGGATCGTTGGCTTCTGGCGAGCGACGTCGTTTGCCGCAGGACGGCGTTCCGTCCAAACGCGGGCGTTGGTGGGTAGCCAACCAGGATACACGGCAAATCCTAAGGATTCGTACCTGGCGCAACCGGAGGCGTTCTTGAGATTTACCAGTCACCGGACTGGCATCATGGCAACGCTTTCCTTATAGTATGCGGTTCGGCGCGCGGGGAGGCGCGAGTGGTTCGCGCCACGTCGTCGAATGGGTTTTTAATGGGCTCCCGGAATGCCGGGCCCGTTCCGTGCATCGCACGGCAATTCTTCTGTTCGGTTTTCCCAATCGGATATACAAAGGACTCTGGAATTTCATGGTAGACCATAATCTAATCAATTCGCTGGAAGTGGATGAGGCCGCGTTAGAGCAAGAACTCGCTGGCGTGTTAGGCGGCGATTTAACGGGCGACCAGGGTGTGGCTTCGCTCGTCGACGATACGATAGGCAACTTCCAGGCGGGCACCATTCTGAAGGGTCGCGTTGTTAGCCTGATCGGCAGTGATGTGATCGTGGATGTCGGGCTTAAGAGTGAGGGCGTGGTTCCCCAGGACGAGTGGGAGGATAAATCTGCGATCGACGCTGGGGACGAAGTGGATGTCTGGCTGGAAAGCGTCGAGTCCGACAGCGGGCTTGTCGTCATTAGTAAAAGGAAAGCCGACCGGATTCTAAACTGGCAACGGCTCGTCGAAACCGCCAAAGAAGGCGACGACGTCAAAGGTCGCGTCATGCGGAAAATCAAGGGCGGCTTGCTGGTCGATATCGGTGTGCCGGTCTTCTTGCCCGCGTCGCAAGTCGATATTCGTCGCCCAGGCGATATCGGTGAGTTTATTGGCCGACAGATTGACGCCAAAATTCTCAAGATCGATACCGAACGGCGAAACATTGTCATCAGTCGACGTAAGTATATCGAAGAGAAGCGACATGCGGCCAAAGAGAAGGTTTTGTCGCAGATCGAAATTGGTATGGTGCGCAAAGGTATTGTCAAGAACTTGGCGAACTTTGGCGCTTTTGTCGATCTGGGAGGGATCGATGGCCTGTTGCATATCACCGACATGAGTTGGGATCGTATCAACCATCCGTCGGACCTGCTTAAGATTGACCAAGAGATCGAAATCAAGGTCCTCAGCGTTGATCGCGATAAGGAGAAGATCGCGCTGGGATTGAAGCAGTTGAGCGAGAACCCGTGGGAAAATATCGAGATCCACTATGCCCCGAGTTCCCGTGTCAAGGGTGAGGTGGTGAACCTGACGAACTATGGCGCCTTCGTGAAGCTGGAGCCCGGTGTCGAAGGTTTGGTCCATATCTCGGAGATGAGCTGGACACGCCGAATCAATCACCCGTCCGAGCTGCTGAGCTTAGGCGATGAGATCGAGGTCATTGTCCTGGAGATCAACAAGGACAAGCAGGAAATCAGTCTGGGGATCAAGCAGGTCGAAGCCAATCCGTGGATGCGTGTGGCTGAAAAGTATCCGCCGAATACGATCATTGAAGGCAAGGTTCGGAATCTGACCAATTACGGCGCGTTCATGGAGATCGAAGAGGGTATCGATGGGCTGCTTCACGTGTCCGACATGAGTTGGACGAAGAAGATCAGCCATCCGTCCGAGGTTCTGAAGAAGAGTGAAACGGTGCGTTGCGTCGTGCTGTCCGTGGACCAGGAGAAGATGCGGGTGGCGCTGGGTACAAAGCAGTTGACCGAGGATCCGTGGATCAACGCGATCCAATCGACATACATTCCAGGTCAAATCGTCAAGGGCAAAGTGACCAAGATCACGAACTTTGGTGTCTTTGTCGAGTTGGAGCCGGACCTCGAAGGCTTGCTCCATGTGAGTGAGCTTGCCGACCACAAGGTTGAAGACCCACACGATGAGGTTCAAGTAGGATCGGAAATCGAAGTGAAGATTCTGCGTGTGGATCCGCAGGAACGGAAGATCGGGCTGAGCAAGAAGCGGGCGGAATGGGCGACGGAGGATGCCGGCAACGGCGGCAAAACGCCTGGGAAACCCAAGGCTCGTCGCGGTGGTCTGCACGGCTTGGGCGAGAAGTCTACCGACGTGATTACGTCCTTCCCATTCCGTCAGGCTGAGTCTGGCGAAGCGCCCGAGGACGAGACCTCTGATGGGGCTGACGCCGATGTGGTGGAGGCTGAAAAGGTGGTGGAAGCGGTGGAGGCTGCTGACGAACCCGCCGTAGATGCCGCTGCCAGTGAAGTTGAGGAGCCTAAGGAAGAATCACAGGATTCCACTGCTGGTGATACGGAGAGCGAAAGTTCGGAAGAGCAAACTAGCTAGTCATTACGGGGTAGGTTCACTAAGATAAATGGACCCCGTCCTGGTCGATGAAACGGATGTCGGTTTCGCGTGGGGCGGTTCCGACGGGGAATAGTGTTCCATGATTCGGTCTTAAGCGGCCTGGAGCCTGTCGGTACGGCGGGCTCTGGGTAGCTTTTTGAGCGGAGGTCGGTGCCATCGCTGTCGAAAGTGGGTTACAGCACTATCTCAAGCAAATTGACGAAGCTCCCTTGCTAACCGCTGAAGAAGAGCGCGAGCTAGGCGGTGCTATTCAATACTCCTACGAAACGGATGAGTTGTTTCGTCAGGGCCAGATTACCCTGAAGGAGAAGGAGGAGTCCGAAGAAAGGGCTCGTCATGCGCGCGATCGTATGATCCTGTCCAATCTGCGACTCGTGGTCAACATCGCCAAGAATTACTTGAACCGCGGCATGTCGCTGGCAGACTTGATCGAAGAGGGGAACATCGGGCTGCTTCGCGGCGTCGAGGGTTATGATCCGAGCAAGGAGACGCGGTTTAGTACGTATGCTTCATGGTGGATTCGCCAGGCCATCAAGCGGGCGTTGATCAACACGGTTCAGCCGGTCCATATCCCCGCGTACATGGTGGCCATGATCGGTGAATGGAAGAAAGCTTCTCATGAGTTAGAATCGAATCTCAATCGTCAGCCAACGCTTCAGGAGATGGCTGAATACATGAAGCTTTCAGAGCGGAAGGTTCTTATTATTCGTCGCGCGGTAAAGGCCTTTACGGCACGGTCGCAGTCGGGCGGCGTTGACGGGACTTTCGGCCTTTCAGAACTTCTTGCCGATGAGCGTATGCCCTCTCCCGAGGAAGCCGCTTTTAGTAATGCCGACTCGGAGGTCATCCAGAAGTTGCTCAGTCGCATTGATGAACGCGAAGCCACGATCATGCGTTTGCGATACGGCCTGGATAACCGGGATCCCATGACGCTAAAGGAGATCGGTCAAAAGATCGGGCTTACCCGCGAACGGGTCCGGCAATTGGAACGCGAAGCGCTCAAAAAACTCCGCGAAGTCATGGACGATTAGCGCATTTCGTGTCTTAATGTGTCGGCTTGGATAACAAGATCTCCTTGATTTCAAGAGTTTTCGCTCTCGAAACAGCCACACACAAAGAGCCGAATTGCCCTAACTACCCGATCAACGCCAGTACGTTCTGCGGAGCGGCATTCGCCAGTTGCAATACCGCGGTACCGGAGTTCACCAAGATCTGCGCTCGGGTCAGTTGGCTCGTCTCGGAAGCAAAGTCCGCATCCCGGATGGCGCTTTCCGCTGCCGTCGTGTTCTCGAACGCGATCTGAAGGGCATTGACCGCCGAATTCAGTGTGTTCTTCTGAAACGCACCGAGCCGACCACGCAAACCGGAAACCTGCTTGTTCGATTCGCGGACAATCCGCTGAGCCGTCTCGAAGTTGCCGGAGGTCATCTGGTTGGTCTGCCCGCTACCGATCGACGAAAGATAACCGATGCTCCCGTTGCCGAGACTGCCCGTAGCGATATTGTCGATGCCGATACTGGCAAGTGAATTGAGACCGATCGTCGGCGCAATGTTGAAGTCGGCACCCCCCCCCGTAATCCCGAAGGTAAAATCGGCGGCGGTCTGCGTGGCAAAAGCGGCGGCCAAAGTCGCGTCAAAGCTCAACGAGGCACTTCGCACCGTTACATCGAGCCCGTCCGTAATGGCCTGCATCCCATTGACAGTGGCACCCACGTCCACGCCGGTATCCCGTGTGACGGCTGCACCACCATCACCGGTTACCCCAAAAGCGCCGCTGATCGCCTCCACTGAGACAAACGTGCTGGAACCATAGCTTGTACTATTAAACAGAAGCCGCATGGCCGCACCGGCTCCACTGACAAATGCCGACACGCCCGTTAGGGCCGTGGATTGGTTGACCGCGTCGCGGATGTCAGCCGCACTCGTTGCCGAGGCAAACGTCAATTGTTCGGTGCCATGCTCGCCACCCACCTGAATGGTAATCGACCCGGCGGGACTGGCTGTACCCGTAAACATCAACTGGGCCGTTTGAGCGGAGGCCGTAATATCCACGACCACCGTCCTTGTCCCACCATTAGGAATACGCGCACTGGTAATCTTGAGATCCTGGATCGCTGATGCGGTCGGACCGGTGGTAACCCCCGAAGTCGTATACGCCAGCGTACCATTGAGCAACTTCTTGCCCTGGAACTCGGACGACGTCGAAATCCGGTTGATCGTATCCAGAATGGAATCGATCTGGAGCTGGTTGGCGGCAACCTCCTCCGTACTGAGCCCCGCCTCGTTGGAACTGCGGTCGACAAGATTCTCCAGTTCCACCAAGAGCGCACTGACCTCTTGCAGGGCACCCTCAGCCACCGAGATGATGTTATCGGCCCGTCGCGCGTTGTCGATCGCGGCCCCAATCGCGGTGATCTCCGAACGCAGCGTCTCGGAGGCAATCAAGCCGGCAGGGTCATCCTTGCCCGTGTTGATGCGCAAACCCGTACTGAGTCGCTCCAACGCCTGGTTCAGGCTGTTGTTGTTTTTCCCAAGAATTCGCGCAGCCACCAGCGATGGCACATTTGTATTAATTCGAGTCATTGCTTGCGTGCCTCCAAACTACCGCGATTCGGCCGCTGCCGTTGGTTCCGTGCCCAAGCAACGGATCCGACAGCACCCTAAAACCGATTCGTCGGAGTGGGTTGGTAGCCAGTCGCACATGACTGCCACCCCCCCGGGCTCGTCCTATTGTTTTCGCGTCTGTCTGATGCGAGAACACCTCACATCACCTGCTTTGACAGCCGCACCTTAACTCCCCTGCCTCTTTTGCACCCTCCTTCGTTGCGAGACGCCGGCCCATTACGTTCAACTGTTACGCCCGACCGGAAATTTACGCCACACAACGCCGTTTAGTCCCTTAACGACAAAGATCGGATCGTCACGACGATATCGGTGCTTTAGATCTCTATAGACGGTCCGAAAGCTCTTCGAGATATGTAGTTATGAGTTTCCGGACATACGTCTGTCTCATAACAAGAAAGACGGCCATCGCAGGGATTGGGCGGGCTGTATTACCGGACAAGCGGGGCAAGGACCGATCATATCAGGCCCCCAAAAAAAAACTTTTTGTGGAGTGTTGTCTGCCTTGAACGATGATCTGGCTCAGCGCGAAAGGCGCACTTGTATCGGTTATGCCGTTTCACGAGTCTGGTATAAGCCGGTGTAACATCTGATACCTATACCGCAATATCTCATCCAGCATACCCTCCGTACAATTCGTACCATACAATTCGGTTCGATGAACAAACAGGAAGCGCATCGGACAACGTATTCTGGATCTCCCCGTGCCGAAAACGCCTAAATGGGCGATGCGACTTCCGCGTCCTCGATACCGATGCGAAAAGACGACGAGGTCCCAAAACAAAAACAAGACGTCACCCGGCCAGGCTCAATACCGACCGGGTGACGCCGCAGGTCACAAAGCGAAACAGACTTGACGCCGAGTCCGATTCTCAGCCGCCGAGTAACGACAACACACTCTGAGCAGACGTATTGGCGATGGCCAAAACGCTCGTTCCCGCGTTGACCAGAATCTGGTTTCGCGTCAATCGGGACGTTTCTTCTGCAAAGTCGGTGTCACGGATACTCGACTCACTGGCCGTCAGATTCTCGACGGTAATCCCCAGCGAATTGATGTTCGTTTGAAGCGTGTTCCGCTCAAACGAGCCCAACCGCCCACGGAGGACCGCCACCTGACGAATGGCCTCGTTGGCGATCAGGGAAGCTTCGTGCGCGTTGCCGCGTCCCACTTCATACTGGCCGCCCTTCGCGATCTGACTCAGATACCCAATGGTGGGAGTACCTAGCCGTGAAGCCGCCACCGACTGAATGCCGATGTTCACCTGCTGGTTCGTGTTCACATCAGGCCCCAGCTGGAACATCGCACCTCCACCGGTGATGGCGAAGCTGGTCGAACCAATCCCGAACGCCTCATCGAGATCGAGCGTCAGATCGAGTGTCCGCGTGTTGAGGTTCAGTTCCAAACCGCGTCCGATACTCTGGGCACCGTTGATGTTGGCCACGGCATCCCGGCCGTCGTCGCGTTTGAACGAATTGGCCTGAACCGCGCCGGCATCATCAACCAGATCAAACGAACCACTACCCGGCAAGAGCGTCACTTCCACAAACTGATCCGAGCCGTAGCCGATGCTGCGCATCGTGACTCCGCTCGTCGGATCGGCAGGATTGATATAAACCGCCTCAACGCCGCTTGCCTCGCTCTCCCGGTTAACCGCGGCAAGAATATCCGCCGCCGACGTACCTGAGGTAAACGAGAGGACCGTCGTCCCGAGATTTCCTCGAAGTTCGACGTTAATGCTACTGGTCAACTGACTGGCCTGGAACTGAAGCATCGCCTTTTGTGCGGATGTCGTTACCGCCACCGTCACAGGGACGTAGCTCGCGGTTCCAAACTGCGTGGCGTGAATCTTCAAGTCGGCGATCGCCGAGGTACTCACACCACTGGTAATGTAGTCCAACTCGCCGTTGAGCAGCTTGCGACCGGCAAACGTCGACGTGTTGGCGATCCGTGTGATCGACTCAATGGCTGAGTCAATCTGCAACTGATCCGCTTCCACCTCTTCTGCCGAGAGGCCTGCATCATTGGCGATCTCGACGATCAGCCCCTGGATGTCAATAAGCAGGGACGCTGCTTCGTTCAAGGCGCCTTCCGCAGTGGCGATAATGTTGATCGCTCGCTGCGAATTGGAAATCGCTTTGCCGACGCCGGCAATTTCAGCCCGCAGGCTTTCTGAGTTGATGAGACCGGACGGGTCGTCTGCCCCACGGTTGATCCGAAGACCACTCGAGAGTCGTTCCAATGAGACTTGGAGATCACGATGAGATCTTCGCAGTGTTCGCTGGGCGACAACGGCCGGTATATTCGTGTTGATCCTAGCCATTTTGCAATCCTCCTTGATTGTTCTTGGCTACGAATCCGTCATCATGACGGACTGGCTTGCGACTCGTGCTGCTAACTCACAGGCGTGGGCCGCAAGCAGGCAGGCCCCTATCTCTTATCTGAGATTCCCGTTTTTTGCTTGGCGATGCCTGCTACATTTGCAATGTCCTTCGGCTCTACACTAGCCGCCGCACGATTTTCTCGCTTGATAGCGTCATAAACTTCTTTTCGATGTACCGGGACCTCCGCCGGAGCGTTGATCCCGAGCCGTACTTTGTCGCCGCGAATGTCAACAACCGTGATCTCGATATCATCACCGATCATGATTGTCTGATCGCGTTGTCTGGATAGCACCAACATCCTCGGCTCCTTCCTTGGCCATGCCGATGCTTCATGAATTACCTGCTTGACCGTATTAACGAGGCAACTGTCGAACCGGCAACGACAAACGCATGGCACCGACCGGCATGATCGAAACCATTCTTTGCCTCGAAAGTCAAGCACCGACAGCGACGCATCCCGACTGGCCAGAACCCTATTATAATACCATCCGCCGGGCATACAGCCCAAACGGCAGGACCTGCCAGTCCAGGGGAAAACGTCTAAGCTGTTTTGCCAACGGCCTCTTGCCGCTGACTGAGATTCATAAGCGGATGCCGAGTCGAGTATCGGCGATCCGAGAGGACCAGCTGCTTAGCCTCGCGGGTGTCGACATTTACGATCAGCGGTCCTTGGAGATTCCCGGTCAGCATACTGTCCACCTTGTTTACAATAGTGAACACCTGAGCCGACGAGGGATCCGACAACCCGATCTGCGTCAACTCCTCCAGCTTGACTGGAACGACAAAATCGGGCACAAAGACCCGCGGATCACAAATCACAAAGGCGAGATCCGGACGGTCCACGGCCTGCAGCCAGTAAAATACACTGTTTTCCGCAGTCTGAATCAGAGCGTAGTCCTGTTGATTCGGAAATCCCAGGATCCCTTTCGGGAACCGAATCAATCGCTCTTCATCGACCTCAAGCGGTCCAAAGCGCGACGTTTCGATAAGCATCGCGAAACTCCGTCTTGACCCTTCCTTGTTCGATTGGCCGATCACGTGCTCATCGGACTTACTGGCCGCCGTCATCCGTAACGTGCGTGCCACCAGCTTGGCCCGACCCACTCCTTTCGCACGCGAACAACCCGCGTCTTCCTGATCGCAACCCGACAAACCATTGCCGGGCAATCAAGGCGTTACACGGCTGCTGGGTCATTCACAGCCCGTAACGTGCTTCTACCCCTACATTCGTTTTCCTTCCGCCTCCGGTCTAACTTGCATGACGTCGCGGGCAGCTGCGAGCTACCCGATAAAATCCAACAATGACAACTGAAGCAGGCGCGAGCTAGTCATCAGGTTCGCCTGAAGCGCCGTCTGCGCCTGCTGAAACTTCGTCACCGCTTCGGTGTAATCCAAATCCTTGATCTGACTGAGCAGCGAAGTGGTGGAGACAACCGCATCCTCCGTAAGCTCGAGCCGAATGCTCATCGCCCGGGAGCGTGCACCAATCACACCCTGCAGACGATTCGAACGATCGATAAAGGTATTGATCTTTTCTGCCGCCCGCGTGATGTTTTGTTCGACTTCAGGCCCACCCGAAACCAAAGCGTCGTAAAGTTCGATCAAGGCGGTAAACACGCTGTCCGTCTTGATGCCGTTCGTGTCATCGCCAATCAGCTCAGTCGCTGCTGGATTGCTCACCTGCTTGTTCAGGCCGAGATCGTCGATGGCCATCGAGTAATTCAGACGCGATGTACTCAACGTACCCGCCCCGCCTGAGCTGTCAGCAAGTCGGATGCCGTTACCCGTCGTGGCCAGCGATGCGGCGATGGAAGCACCGGCTGCAACCGCAGCATTGTTGATCGCATCGAGGACATCCTGAATCGTTTGAGCACCGTCAAGGTTGACGTCAACGACGGTACCGTCCTTCGAGGTGATTCGGATATCCGCCTTCCCCGTCTCGGTTCGAAGACCGATACCGTCATTCAAATCACTCACCTGCGTCCCGCCGTAAAGCGTTCGGATACCCAGCAACTCAGCCGCCGTACCCCCCGCTTCACCGATATGAAGGTCGGCGCCGGACATCTTGCTGACGACATCGATCCCCGTACCACCCGCGTTAATGCTGGCCTTCACCTGAACGCCGGCACTGTTGATTCGGTTCAGAATGTCTTGCACGGTCGTCGCGCCGCTCAAATCGACCGTCGCGACCAGGGTTCCGTTCTCAATCCGGATCGAACCGAGTGCAGCACCTGTCCCAGCAAACAGCGACGCCACCTCCGTCGTCAGCGTCACTTGCGGGTTCAAGTCACTTCCGTTGACACCCCCGAGCCCGCTGCCAAGAAGTCCAAGATCCCGAGCGGTTACGCCTTCACTGATTTCTTGCACGGAAACCGTGACACCAGGCGTAGCGAGCTGCAAACCGTTACCAGCCCCATTGATCGTCGCATTGAATTGCCCGCCCGCACCGGTCGTCAATCCCGCATCGCTGGCCGCTTGGTTGATATAGTCAACCACATCGCCAACGGTATCAGCCTTCGAAAGATCGACGACAAACGAGACCGCAGGCGTATCGAGTGAAATACGAATTTGCGAGGGTTCAATACCGACGCCAGCAGCGCCATCCACATCCGCCAAACGTGTCTCAGCCATCAAGACAGGATCGAGATCCACGACCCCTGAGACAACGCTGGACAGCGATCCAAAAACGTCATAACCCGTCAGATTGATGGCCGGATCTTCTTCCAAACCCACATCGGTCGTAAGGATCGCGGTGTCGCCCTGATACTCCACGCCACCGGATTGTTGCGTAAAGGGGGTACTCGTCGTTTGCTGTCCACCGAATAGATAAACGCCCCCATACGTTCGATTACCCACCAAAACCATCTGATCGATCATGCCTCGAATCAGCTCAGCCATGGAATCACGCTGAGCTTGATCCGCGGTCGTATTCACCATCTCTGAAGCAATCGAATGGGCTTCGATCAGCAGATCATTGATCTCGCCAATCGCACTATCCGTGGTCGCCAGGAATGAATCCGCATGTCGGATATTGGCGAGAACCTGGTCCTGGTGTTCAAGTGCCTGAGTCAGCTGCAGTGCATGGTTGGCCGCGACAGGATCTTCGCTCGGGGCATTGAGTTTGTTACCCGAACTCAGACGGTTCTGCTCCAAAAACAAGCTCAACGTGTTTTGGCGCAGTGAGTCCAACGTCGAGATCGTACGCATGTTGTGACTCACGCGAACCATGTTGATTGATGTAACAGCCATAATGCTACTCGTTCCTGAGTCGACGTATCCTCAATGCCTTCAGTGGACCCACCGCCCACATGCCGACCCGCTATCCAACCAGGGCTAACGTCTCCTGAATTAAACGATCCACGGTCGTCGTGTAGCGAGCAGCCCCTTGAAAGGAACGCTCGAGACGAAGCAACGAAATCGTTTCCTCATCGAGACTGACGCCGCTGATCGACTCGCGCTGAGCGGTCAACGACAACGTAATCGAATCAGCTGCCTCAACACCCGACAATGCCGCGGACGCCTTAACCGCCACGTCCGAAACGATGGCATTGTAAAACTCGTTCAGGCTCATATTGTTGAGACCCGTTAAAGCACTCTCACCGAGTGCAGCGACATTCGCAGCATTCGTCCCATCGCCCGGGGTATACTGCGTCGCAGCCGCCAACAAGTTGACATTGTCAGTCAGTACTGAATTAACAGCGAGATCCTGCGCATCCTCTCCACTGAAAAAGGAATTGACGCCCAATGCCGCTAACACATTCGATGTGTCTTCCGCAAACGTCATCTCGTATCCGGAATCGGTCGCTAAGCGCAGTCGGTTATCTGTGGTCGCCGTGGCGGCGATACCGGAGACTTTCGTATTGATTTGGCTGACCAGTGAATTCAACGATTCATCGGTACCAACGCCATCCAAATCCACTGTGATGGTGCTGGTGCGCGAAACGCCGGTCGTCGTGTCCGTAACCGTCAAGAGGAATGAGCCGTTCTGGGGCGTCAGATCAAGACCCGCATCCGCACTATTCAAAGCAACACTAGGATCGAGAACCGCATACGTCCCCGTCACATCCGTAAACCCTTCGAGCCCCTGCCCCATAGCATGAACCTTATTGACTTCTTCAATCAACGCACGGGCCATACTGTTGAGTGATTCAATCTGCCCCATGACATGCTCGTCGCGCGCCGAGATAAGACCCGCCATCTTTCCACCGCGAATCGTGATGGGCCCTTCGTTGTCCGCGAAACGCACCACGATCTTCGGGTCACTATTGACGGTCTCCAACGTGGTCGTCAGACCCCGTGTCAAGCCACCTTGGACCAAAGGCTCATTACCAATATAGACATTCAGGCCACCGTCCGGCTGCTCACGAACCTCAATCTGAATAAGCTCACCCAACTCGCGAAGCAACGCTTCTTGCTGGTCACGAAGCGAATTCGCAGCCCCCTTGCCACCGCTCTCCACCTCCACGATTCGAATATTGAGCTCGGCCACTTCGGTCGCGATCTCATCCGCACGGATGGCTGAATCCTTGAGCTGCTGATTCAATTCGCCACGAAGTGACAAAACATCGTCCCGTTGGCGTTGAATCTCCGTCGCTACTGTCTGGCCTGCGGTCACGACCGTCGCGCGGGAAGCGATGTCGTGCGGCTGATTCTGCAATGCGCTAAAGGCATTGAACAAATCCTGCATCAGCGAAGAAAGGTCATTATCAGACAGTTCATTCATGATGCTTTCGATCCGACCGAGTGTCTCCTGTTGGACAAGCGCGTCAGCCTGGTCACCGGTAGCAACACGAAGACGATCTTCAAGTGTTTCGTCCACATTACGCTGCAACGCGCTGAGAGTGACACCACCACCCGGCGTAAATCCCTCCGGAAGCTGGACCCCCACCGCAGGATTCAGAACGGGCGTCTGACGGGTGTAATTGGGCGTACCGACGTTGCTGATGTTGTTACCAACAACTTCCAACGCGCTCTGATACGTCAAAAGAGCACTTCGCCCAATTTGTAATGCGCTTGACATCAAACCCATAACGACTTACCCAACTGCCTCAAAAACATTGGCTGGACCCGCTTGCTCGCGTTGTCCACGGCGCGAATAAACATCGGCCCCTTGGCCACCGGACCGCATAACCGAAAAAACCTCACCCAAATGCTTGAGCATTTCCTGTGTTACCATCGCACTTTTGACCCGCAGACGTTCGACCTCGTCGAGCTTGGATTTCAAGCCCACTGCCGTGACAAGAAGCTGGCTCCGAATCGGCTCAGCCAAATAACCCGCGATCGAAGTCAGCGTGGTCGTCTTGGCTTGTTCCGAATCCAAACCCAGACCTTCGACAATCCGTCGCGTGATCTGTCGGCGTAGACCCTCACGTTCACTAACCCGACCCGCCAAAACCATTTCGCGTGCGGTAATCGCCTCCATCTGACTGCTGTCGGCTCGCTTCATGGCATCGAACTTGTTTTGCATGTGCATCGCCAACTCGCTGTACAACCCGGACAGGTCCTTCAGCAACCGAACCAAATCACGCACCAGAATCTCAACCTCACGACTCGCCACGTTCACACCCGCTTCGCTAAACGTCTGTAAATCGTTTCACTCAAACTCGTCGGCATGGCCCCGCCAACCCGGCGTGCCAACTCCATGTCCAACTGTGCGCCGAAGACTTCCTCGCCCCGGCCACCGTGGCCATATTCACCCTTGATGACGCTGTTGCGCGCCATCTTGAGCATCTGTCCGAAGAACGTGACACCGACCACCTCATCCACCGCTTGCCTGAGGATGGCTTTACGCTGCTCAGATGATGCGTTGGCGATATTGGCTTTACCAAGATTCACTGGCGTCACACTCATAACACTTGTCCATCCGACTCGCGGGTCAGCCTACATCCGCCGATCTTCTTATGGCTCCACGCGCAACGTCGCGTGTAACTTTCCCGTCTTGTGCAATTGCTCGACAATCGCAATGCGATCAGCCGCAGGCACACGTAGCCGGTTTAACGCTTCGACTAAATCCGCCATCTTCGCGCCGCCTTTGCGTTGCGGGTCCAGCGGAATGAAATCACGCTGCACCGCCCGTGGATTGTCGGGCGAAGGCGGCTCTTCGGGAACGATGGTCGTAATCGTCAACCCCTTGTAGCTAATCACGACCGGTGAAATCTCCGCATCGCCGGTCATGACAATCGCACCGGTCGCGTGGTTGATCGTGACCCGTGCCTCAGTCGCTGGCATAAACAACTGCAGGTTTTCGATGCGCCCAAGAAAC
>Ga0180433_10000993_pt1 | contig 47996 bp, 36 predicted proteins | sample SS_ome_8_FD_132980 | JGI IMG/M metagenome (GOLD analysis project Ga0180433, IMG submission 132980) | Hypersaline lake sediment archaeal communities from the Salton Sea, California, USA - SS_1_D_1 metaG | ecosystem: Environmental > Aquatic > Non-marine Saline and Alkaline > Hypersaline >...
GCTTTGCGTACACCCGCTTCCAGGCGTAACTGGAGCGGGCCAGCGGCGTGAAGATCCGCCGGTCCGTCTCCAGCGGCACCCCCCCACGTCGCAACGCGACCGGCCCGCGCACGCCAGGCCGTAGTGGACGGCCGGGCACCGGTACTTGAGCGTCTCCCGGTGATGGATATTTGTTGCTACAAACATCCTATCACCCAGGCTCGGGATCGCCACGTTTTTCGTGGGGTCAATTCGGCTCCGCCGCTACCCCCACCCCGCCCCACGCCCCCACAGCCGCGACGAGGTGGGGTAAAAACGTTTTCCAACTCCCCCTATCCTCCGGCCAACCCAAGACTTGCAAACACCGCAAACGGCTCGGACCGGGGGGCCGGAGGGATGCGCGCGGCAAAGGGGCCGCCTTCCTCGCGGGTGGCGCCGCCGGCTTCTCCATCGCTCGCGCCCGGCCGAGGGGTTGACGCAGGACGGCCGGGCGCCTAGAGTCCGATAGTGGAACAACATCCGCCGAAGCGGAAGGGGCACCCGCGCCGCACCGGACTTCCACCGCCCCCGGACGAAAGGGCCTCCCGATGAACGCCGACGCGGACGTGCTGGTCATCGGCGCCGGTCCGGCGGGTCTGACCTCGGCCATCTACGCCCGCCGGGCGGGACTCGCGACGACCGTCCTCGAAAAACTCGTTCCGGGCGGCCAGGCCGCCCTCACCGACGCCGTCGAGAACTACCCCGGCTTCACCGAACCCGTCCAGGGGATGCAACTGACCGAGGCGATGCGGCAGCAGGCGGAAGGCTTCGGCGCAGCCTTCCGGACGGCCGAGGTCCAGGGCCTGGACCCGTCCTCGCCGCCGGACCCGCACGCCGTCCGCCTGAAGGACGGGGCGCTCCGCGCCCAGGCCGTCATCATCGCCAGCGGCGCCCGGCACCGTCGGCTGGGCATCCCCGGCGAGGACCGGCTCTGGGGCAGGGGCATCTCCTGCTGCGCCCAGTGCGACGGCATGTTCTACCGCGGCAAGCGGGTCGTGGTCATCGGCGGCGGCGATACGGCCGTCAAGGAGTCGCTCTTCCTGACCCGTTTCGCCGAGGCGATTACCCTGGTCCATCGCCGCGACCGCCTCCGGGCCGCCCAGGCGCTCCAGGACAAACTCTTCGCCCACGGAGACCGCGTCCAGGTCGCCTGGAACACGGTGGCGGAGGAAATCCTGGGCGAGAAAGGCGTCCAGGGCCTCCGCGTCCGCAACGTTCGGACCGGCGCCGAGGAGACCCTCACGTGCGACGGCGTCTTCATCTACGTCGGCTTCACGCCCAACACCGAAGCGTTCCGCGGCACCGTGGAGATGGACGAGAAGGGCTACGTCGTGACGGACGAGACGATGGCCACCTCCGTCCCGGGCGTGTTTGCGGCAGGTGACTGCCGACGCAAACTCTTCCGCCAGATCGTGACCGCCTGCGGCGACGGGGCGACGGCCGCCTTTGCGGCCGAGCAGTTCCTCGAAGCGCAGCGCACCGAGGAAGCCGACGCCTGAGCGCGAGGGTCAAGCGCGTTCCGCGCGGCGGCCTTCCCAGGCCGCCGCGGAGGATTGCGCAGGTGCCACCGATTGTCAATCGGTGCGGCGCGATCGCGGCACACGGTTTGACAAGCAAACCGTGGCACCCGCATGCCCAAAAACGGAAAGACATCCGCCCGCAGGGATGGTACAATTAGAGACTCGCGCGGCACGGGGCTGTGCACCATAGCCCGCACGGAGGAGCAGACGTGGCCGGATTCGACGACGTGCAGATCTCCCGAACCATCCTCGATGCGTACCACGAGCGTCTCTCGGCCGGGATCGAGAGCGACGTCCTCGTCGTGGGCGCCGGGCCGTCCGGGCTGACGGCGGCGGCGCGCCTCGCCGAAGAGGGACTCGCCGTCACGGTCCTGGAGAAGCGGCTGGCGGTCGGCGGCGGCATCTGGGGCGGCGGCATGGCGATGAACGTGGCGGCCGTCCAGGAGGACGCCCTCGGTATCCTGGACGAGGCCGGCGTCCGCCACGAGCCGCGCGACCACGGCCTCTTTGCCGTCGATGCCGTCGAACTGGCCGCCGCCCTGTGCCTGCGGGCCATCCACGCCGGCGCCGCCGTCTTCAACCTCACCACCGCCGAGGACCTGTGCGTCCGCGACGGCCGGGTCAGCGGCGTGGTGGCCAACCGTTCCCTCATCTACGAGGCCCTGCCGGTCGACCCGCTTGCGCTGTCGGCGCGGGCGGTGATTGACGCCACGGGCCACGAGGCCCGGATGCTGGCGGCCCTCCGCCGGCGCGGGCTCCTGGACCCGGCGGTGGGCGAGGCGGGCGAAGGGCCCCTCGACGCCGCCGCCGGCGAGACGTTCGTCGTCGAGCGGGTGGCGGAGGTCTTCCCCGGCCTGTGGGTGGCGGGGATGAGCGTGTGCGCGGCCTTCGGCGGGCCGCGGATGGGGCCGATCTTCGGCGGCATGCTGCTCTCCGGCCGGCGCGTTGCCGAGCAGGTTGCCCGGGCCGTCCGCGACGCAAAGGGCTGAGCATCACCCGGCGGGCCACCGCCCGTGAACCCAGGGAACGACCAGGAAAAGGAGCGTTGGAATGCGTCGACCGATTTTCAGACTGATACTTGCCTTCGCGTTGGGAGCGGCCGGATGCGCGGCCGCCCGTACGGATGAACCCGCCCGGGAAGGCGTTGGGAGCGGGGAGGATGCGCCGTTCGAGTTCCCCACCTCGGAGAACGACGCCCGTTTCCGCTTCACGAGTTTCCCCGACCTGTTCAACTGGAACATCACGTATCCCCAGCCGGGGTGGGAGGACGCCATGGACTGGTTCCTGGCGGGGATGAAGAAAGAGGGCCCCGCGTTCTCGCTCCTCGCCGGCGACATCATGGACGCCCGCTGGTGGTCCAGCCCGGAAGAGGTCCGCCGCCAGACCCGCAAGTACTGGGGCGGGTTCAAGAAACGATTCAAAGATAAAAACATCAAACTCTATATCGCGCCCGGCGACCACGAGTACGGCGACGACCAGGGACTCCGAAAGATGAACCTGGCCCCCGTCTTCGCCGAGCAGTTCGCCTCCATCCTCGACATGCCGCGCAACGGGCCCGAGCACAAGAAGGGACTCGCCTATTCCTTCACGAAGGAGAACCTGGCCGTCATCTCGGTCGATACCTTCGAGAACGCGGGCAACCGCATGAGCATGACCGTCTCCGGCAAGCAACTCGCGTGGCTGGAAAAGCAACTGCAGAAATATCGCGATAGGACGTTTGTCATCGTCCAGGGCCACGTGCCCGTCGTCGGGCCGGTGCGGAGCAAAAACTCCAGCGCCAACATGCTCGAAGGCGGGACCGGCAGCGCCTTCTGGAAGACCATGGTCGACCACGGCGTCGACGCGTACTTCTGCGGCGAGCACCATCGCATCACCGTCACGAAGAAGGACGGCATCTGGCAGATCGTCCACGGGGCGCTGTGGGGCACCCAGACCGACCTGAACTACCTCCGCGGCAGCGTCTGGCCGGAACGCCTCGAACTGGAACTCTTCCGCGTCGACGTCGAGTACGGCGGGAAGAGGTTGACCGAGCAGCACCCCCACCGCGGCAAGGGCGGCCCGTGGAGCAAGGTGACGATCGCCGAGGCCACCCGCCGGAACGGGCCGGTCTCGCTCGGCAAACTCGTCATCGAGGCTCGGCCGGACGGCAACGAAACCACGACGGCCACCGGCGCGTTCGCCTCCGGCAAGCCGTGAGGGGCCGACGACCGGCTTGCCCGATGGGTCAAGGCTTGCGGATATGTTGAACCCGGGTCTGCGCCGCCGTCTCGCGCTCAGGTTCTCCCGGCGTAGTAGGAGAGGACGTCCTTGCGCCCGATCACGCCCACCAGCCGTTGACGCCCGTCCACGACCGGTACACACCGGATCCGGCGCGAGTGGAACAGGCGGATGACCCGTGCCAGGGGCCAGTCTTCGCGGGCGGCCATCACCTGGCGGGTCATCAGGGCCCCCACCTTCTTCGACAGGCTGCCGGGCATCAGCAGGTCCGTCTGCGAGATGATGCCGGCCACCCGGCCCCGGCGGTCCAGCACGGGCATCGCCCCGATGGGGTGGGAGAGAAACAGGTCGACGGCGGCCCGGCATGGCATGTCGGCGTGGGCGCAGACCACCTGCCGGGTCATCAACGCGCCCACCCGCACCTGCGACGGGTCGTGCAGCCGGCGCACGTCCAGCCCCATCTCGACTTCCACCTCGCCGTGCCGGGCCAGGTCCTCGAACCCGCATTTGCGGAACACGTGCCGGGCCCGCAGATTCGTCGCCTCCACCGAGAGCCAGATGCGGCCGAAGCCGACCTCGTGGGCCAACTGGACCGCGCACCGTGCCAACTGCGTGCCGATCCCACGGTTCTGGAACGCCGGCGAGACCACCACCAGCATCTCGCAGGCGTCGGCCTGCATCGGGAACAGCGCCGCGTGCCCCACGATGCCCGCGTCCATCGACAGGGCCACCAGGTTCAGCCCGTTCGCGATCATCCCGCGGACCCAGCGTCGGCAGGCGTCGTCGCGGATGGGCGGCAGGCCCCAGAAGGCGTTCCGGGGCTCGTAGGCCAGGTACATCGCCTCCAGCGCCTCGGCCCGGGCCTCCTCCAGCGGCGTGATCACGACCGGGTCGCCCCGCTTGGTGACGAAGGCGTGGGGGCTATGGGCAATCGTCGATTCGTTCAGCCGACCGTCCATCGGGTCCGATTCTCCGAAAGCCCCGCTTTCCGCGGCCACCGCCGGTCCGGTCTCCGCTCCGCGGCGTGCCGAACGCTCCGCCGCCCGCCGCACGCCTGCCGCACGCCCACCCGAAGCGTACAGGGCCGGGCATCCGCCTGCAAGCCTTGCTTACGGGTTCATCTCTGTCCAGGCCTTGCCCGCCTGCGGCCGTCACGGTATAGTCGGTCGGACGGCGGGCGTGATGCCCGCGCCCGGGCCACCGGCAACGCCGGTCCACCGCCCAGGAGCCGATTCAGGGAAAGCCATGAGCCCATTCCGCCGGCGGGGCGTTTCGCTCCGACTCGCGGTCACCGACCGCTGCTGCCTGCGGTGCCTGTACTGTAAACCGGCCGAAGGCATCCCGCTGCTCCCCCGGTCCGACCTGCTGCGGTTCGAAGAGATGGTCCGCGTGGCGCGGGTTCTGGACCGGCACGTCGGCCTGGCAGGGGTCCGGCTGACGGGCGGGGACCCCCTCCAGCGCCGCGACCTCGTCGAACTGGTCCGCATGCTGGCGGCGCTGCGGCCGGCGGACCTGGCCCTGACGACCAACGGCCAGCGGTTGGCACCGTTGGCGGCGGCGCTGAAGACCGCCGGACTTCGCCGCATCAACGTCAGCCTCGACTCCCTCGATCCGGACACGTTTCGCACACTGACCCGCGGCGGCGCGCTCGGGGCCACCCTCGACGGCATCGCCGCCGCCTGCCGGGCCGGCCTGGCGCCGGTCAAACTCAACGTCACGGTCCTGCGCGGCGTCAACGACCGGGAGGTGGTGAACCTGGCCCGGTTCGGCCTCCGGCGGGGATGCCAGGTCCGGTTCCTGGAACTGATGCCGATCGGCGTGGCGGCCGCGAAGCATCGGGCCTGGTTCGTCCCGGCGGAGGAGGTGCGGGCCAGGCTGCGAGCGGCATTCGACCTTCGCCCGCTCCCTTACACCGCCGGCGCCACGAGCCGGAACGTCGCCGCCCGCGACGCCGACGGCCTTTCGGGCGTCCTGGGGTTCATCGCCCCGATGTCGGCCCCGTTCTGCGCCGGCTGCCGCCGTCTCCGCCTGACGCCCACCGGCCGCCTGCTCGGGTGCCTGGCCCGCCCCGAAGGGGCGGACCTGCGGCCGCTGCTCAGAGAACCCGCACCGGCGGGCGAGGCCGAACTGGTGAAGGCGGTCCGCCGGGCCCTGGCCGTCAAGCGAAAGGGGCGGCGCTTTGCCGACCAGCGCCCCATGGCGACCGTCGGCGGATGACGCTGCCCGTCCGCCCGGATGCGGATGGCCCCCGGAAGGAGCCTCGCTATCATGCCCGAGGACTCGCCGCCGCCGCCCGCCCCCGGTGACGCCCGCATGGTCGACGTCGGCGCCAAACCGATCACCCGCCGCCGGGCCCTGGCCGAGGCGTACGTGACCGTCGGCCGGGCCGTGGCGGTCCGCATCGAGGCAGACGACCTGCCCAAGGGGAGCGTCCTGGAGACGGCCCGCCTGGCGGGCATCCAGGCGGCCAAGCGGACCGCCACGCTCATCCCGCTCTGCCATCCGCTCCCCCTCGACGCGGTCGAGGTCGAGGCCGCCCTCGCCGGCGACCGCGTCCGCATCCGGGCCGAGGTCCGGGCCGAGGCCAGGACCGGCGTGGAAATGGAGGCCCTGACCGCTTGCGCCGTCGCCGCCCTCACGGTCTACGACATGGTCAAGGCCGCCGCCAGGGGCCTGGAAATCGGCCCGGTCCGGCTGCTGGAGAAGGAAGGCGGCGCCTCGGGCCGGTGGACCAGGCAGGAGCACACCGATGCCGCGGATTGAGGCCCTCTGCATCGCCGCCGAAAAGGGCACGCCCAAGCAGGCCGTCCGGACGGCCCGGTTCCGCGAGGTCCATGGCATCGAGGGCGACGCCCACGCCGGCCCCGGACACCGGCAGGTCAGCCTCCTGGCCGCCGAAGACGTGGCACGGGCCCTGCCGGCGGACCATCCCGGCCGGACGCCCGGCGCCTCGGCCGAGAACGTGGTCGTCTCCGGGCTCGACCTGTCGTCGGTGGGGCTCGGCACGCGGCTCCGCCTGGGCCGGGAGGTCGAGTTGGCGATTACGCAGATCGGCAAGTCGCCCCGCCAGATGCGGGCCGAAGGACCCCTGACGCGGACCAGCCTCCTGCCGCGCCTCGGCCTGTTCGCCCGCGTCCTGGCCGGCGGGCCGGCCGGCGTCGGCGACCCGGTCGAGGTCCTCTCCCTCGTGCCCCGCGAGCAGTTCCAGGCCGTCGTCCTCACGGTCAGCGACCGCTGCGCCGCCGGCCGGGCCACTGATACCGCCGGTCCCGCCGCGGCCGACCTGCTGGAAACCGCGCTCGACGCCCATATCTACGAGACCGAGATTGTCCCGGACGCCTGCGACCGCATCGCCGACCGCCTCCGCCGCTGGGCCGACGGCCGCGGCATCGACTTGGTCGCGACGGTCGGTGGCACGGGCTTCGCCCCGCGCGATGTGACGCCGGAAGCCACCCGGGCGGTGGTGGAGCGGCCGGCGCCCGGCCTGGACGAGGCGATGCGGTCGGCCTCGCTCGCCGAGACGCCGCACGCGGCCCTCTCCCGCGGCTGCTCGGGGCTCTGCGGGCGGACCCTCATCCTGAATCTCCCGGGCTCCGAGAAGGCCGCCGTCGAGAACCTCCAGGCCGTCCTGCCGGCCCTTGCGCACGGGCTGCGGAAACTCCGCGGCGACACCGAACCCTGCGGGACGCAGCGCCGCACTTGAAGCAAGGTGCCCACGACTGGGCACCTCGCAGTATATCACAATGGCTAGCCGCGAACGGTAGTGAGCGGGGTGTTCCGATGAGAAGAGACCCCCATGCTGCGTGACCTGCCCGTCTTCGGCATCTGCGGCCACAGCGGGTCGGGCAAGACTACGCTCATCAAGCGCCTGCTGTCGTCACTTACGGCCGAGGGGCTCGCCGTGGCCGTCGACAAGCCCGGTGCCCAACACCTGGATGTCGACCGGGAAGGCAAGGACAGCGACCGTCTCTTCGGCGCCGGGGCGGACGTGTACCTGGAGGCGAGCGACGAAGCGCCGGGGCGGACCCGTCCGTCGGCAAGGCGGCCCGGCGCGGCCGGTCTCGCCGACCTCGCCCGCTCCTTCGACCTGGTGCTCGTGGAAGGTCGGAAGCGACTCGGCTGCGACCACGTGTGGCTGCTCGGCCCGGACGAACCGGCGCCGCCGGAGGCCGGCGAGCCGTTGGCCGTCCTCCCGCCGGGCGTCGACCGCCCGGCCGCCGTCCTGGAGATCCTCCGCAAATGGCTGCCCGAGCGCTGGCGCCGGCCGCCGGTCTACGGCTGCGTGCTCATCGGAGGAGCGAGCCGGCGCATGGGCCGGCCCAAGCACCTCCTGCGCACGGACGGGAAGACCTGGCTCCAGGGCGCCGCCGACGCCCTGGCCGCCGTGGCGGACCGTGTCGCGGTGGCGGGCGGCGGGGTGCTCCCGGCGGCGATGGCCGAGGTCACCCGCCTGCCCGACGTGCCGGATCTCGAGGGGCCGCTCGCCGGCATCCTGGCCTGTATGCGGTGGGCGCCGTGGGTCACGTGGCTGGTGACGGCGTGCGACCTGCCGGCCCTTTCGGCGGAGGCGCCGGCGTGGCTGCTTTCGACCCGTCGGCCGGGGGTGTGGGCGACGCTGCCCCGCCGCTCGCCCGACGGCCCGCCCGAGCCGCTGCTCGCCCACTACGATTTCCGCGCTCGGACGGTGCTGGAGGACCTGGCGACGGCCGGCCGGCTCGCCCCCTCGGCCGCCGCTGACCACGGCAAGGTCGCTACGCCGCCGGTGCCGCCGCACCTGGCGAGGGCCTGGGAGGACGCCAACACGGCCTCGGACCTGGCCCGGAGATGGTCACGGAGAGGCTGACCGGCGTTGGAGGAGCCTATTGCGCGGTGGGTCTCCGCCCCCACCGCGCTACCTGCGATCATGCGCATCGCGCGGCGGGTGGGGTGACCCGCCGCGCTGCTGCGCCCGTTTCACCGCTCCATCGGGACGGCCTCGAGGACTTCGCCCCGTGGGTGGTCGCCCGGCTCCAGGGGCGCCAGGGCGTCGCCTCGGCAGAACGCCACCAGGTCCGCCGAGCCGTGGGTCGGCATCGGCTGGACCGCCCACCCCTCGCCGTCCCGCCGGAGCCTGGCCGGGAGATATCTCCTCCGCTTCCCCCGGATGGTGACCGCCTCGGCAAGGGTGGCTGCGACGGTCGGCGTAACGGGTGCGGGGTCGCCCATCATCGTCCGGATCGCCGCCTCAACGTACAGCCGGAACGAGACGAGTGTCGAGACCGGGTTGCCGGGCAGCCCGAAGACGATGCCCCGCTCGTGCGTGGCGAAGACGGTCGGTTTGCCGGGCTTTTGCCGGACCGTTCCGAAATGGACCTGCACGCCGAGGGCCTCGAAGACCTTGGGTACAAGGTCCCACACGCCGACGCTCACCCCGCCGGAGACGAGCAGGAGGTCGCGCGAGAGGCCGTCGGCCAGGCGTCCGCGGAGGTCCGACTCGGTGTCCCGACCGACGCCGAGGTCGTCGCAGGCGATGCCCGCCCTTCGGCAGCAGGCCGCCAGACTCCAGGCGTTGGCGTTGCGAATCTGGCCCGGTCCGGGCGTGGCCGAGACCGGCACGAGTTCGTCGCCGGTGGTGAGGACGGCCGCCGTCGGCCGGCGGAACACGCGGACCCGCTTGCGCCCGACGGATGCCAGCGTCCCCGCCTCGGCCGGGCGGAGCCTGTGACCGGCCTCCAGAACCGTCTCGCCCCGGCGGACGTCCTCGCCGCGGACGCACACGTTTCGCCCCGCCGGTACGGCCTGGAGGATCCGCACCCGGCCGTCGCCGGCCGGCTCGGTGTCCTCGACCATCACGACGGTGTCGGCGCCCTGCGGCATGGGGGCGCCGGTCATGATGCGGGCGCAGGTGCCGGGCTCGACCGGCCGGGTGGGCACGACGCCGGCGGGCACGTCCTCGGTCACCGCCAGGTCCACCGGCGGGTGATCCAGATCGGCCGCGCGGGCCGCGTAGCCGTCCATCGCGCTCTTGTCGAACGGTGGCAGGTCCATGTCGCTGGGGACCGGTTCGGCGAGGACGTCCCCCACGGCCTCCAGGACGGGCGCCTCGACCGGCTCCAGCCTGGGCGTATGCGCTAAGACCTGCCGAAGGGCCTCTTCCGGGGAAATCATGCCCGTCTCCCTTCCTACACCGCCGCCGATAGCGTCTTGGAGATCCCGGCCACCCGCTGCCCCGGCGCCAGGCTCATCTCCCACATTGACTGCTCGGTCACCCGGGCCACCCCCGGCACGCCGACGTCCCCGGTCCCCCGGACGCCGTCGCCCTGGACCGCCAGGGCGGCCAGGCGGCTGGGTAGAGGCATCCACCGCCTGCCCTCCGTCGACGGAAACGGGTCATCGTGGGTTCTCCCAGTATAGGACCGCCGCGAAGCCGGGGCAAGGCCCGGCCCGAACGCCCACTTCCGAATCTCTGATGCCGAATGTCCAATGACCAATGCTCAATGTCCAGGGACGCTGCGCGTAAGGGGCGAGAAGGGTGGCCGCCGTTAGCACTACAACGCTAACTCGTGCGCGGCGGGCCCGCCTCCGGCGGGTAAATCTCCGCACCCGCCGCGCAGCCCCGAAAACACCCTCTCGAGCGCGGTGGGTGCTCCAGACCCACCGCGCAAAATACTGACTTCGCGTTGTAGTGTTAGCCCGAAGGGCTGCTTGGGCATTTATCATGGAACGTTGACCATTTGCCGGCTGGCCGTTGTGTTTGACCCGAGCCGGCCGCGTAAGCGGCCGGGTTTCGCGTGCCGCAGCGGGAGCATCGCGCGGCGGGTTGTGATACCCGTGAACTCACGTTCGCGGCTCGGTACCCGGCCGGGCAAGACCGGCCGGGCCACACTCCCGCGCGGGATGCCGTTCGCTGTCGCTCGCGGCTAATCATCGTACGTGCGCCGCCCGCACTCTACATCTGGCGCTCGTGGCCCGGGGGCGGGTTGCAAAAGTCGGCCGGCCGGGTAAAATAGGGTGGGGTGAGGTGGTGCCTATACAAGACAAGGAGGAAGGCGAGCATGATACGCAGGCACGCATTGGCCGGGGTATTGGTCCTGATGATGGGCGGCTGGCTGGTGTGGGCGTGGGGTGCGGCCGGTCCGGCACCGGCCGAGGAGAAGGCCCTGTTCCGCGAGGCGGACCGCTTCATCGAGATCCTTCGCCTGGTCCAGAAGCAGTACGTGGAGGAGGTGGAGACGAAGGACCTGTTCCACGACGCCATCGACGGGATGCTGGCCGGCCTGGACCCGTTCTCGACCTTCATCCCGGAGGAGGAGTTGGACGAGTTCAACAAGGCCACGCGGGGCCGGTTCGGGGGCATCGGCATCCAGATCGGGATGCGGGGGGGAATGCTGACGGTCATCAGTCCCCTGGAAGGGACGCCGGCCTACGAGGCGGGCGTCCTGGCCGGCGACATCATCGTCGAGATCGAGGGCGAGAGCACCGACGGCATCCGGCTCGACGAGGCCGTCAAGACCCTCACGGGCGAGCCCGGCACGGAGGTCACGATCACGGTCCGGCACGTGACGGGGGGGCTGGAGACGATCCCCATCACGCGGGCCATGATTGAGGTGCCCACCGTCAAAGGCCTCCGCCGCGACGAGAACAACGAATGGGTCTACATGGTGGATGAGGAGAAGAAGATCGGCTACGTGCGGGTGGCCAGTTTCGTGGAGAACTCCGTGCCCGACCTTCGCCAGGCCATCGAGCGGATGCGCGCCGACGGCATGAAGGGGCTGATCCTGGACCTGCGGTTCGACCCGGGCGGCATCCTGAAGACGGCCGTCGAAATGACCGACCTCTTCCTGGCCGACGGCGTCATCGTCAAGACCAAGGGCCGCGCCACCCCCTACTGGGAGGCCACCGCCACCCGCGAGGGCACCCTGCCGCACTTCCCCATGGTGGTCCTGGTCAACCAGTACAGCGCCAGCGCCAGCGAGATCGTCTCCGGGGCGCTTCAGGACCATCACCGGGCCATCATCATCGGCGAGCGGACGTTCGGCAAGGGGAGCGTCCAGAACGTCATCCCCCTGAAGGGCGAGGAGGCCGCCCTCAAACTGACCACCAGCAAGTACTATCTGCCCAGCGGCCGGTGTATCCACCGCGAGGAGGACATGACCGAAGAGGACGAGTGGGGCGTCATCCCGGACATCGTCGTGCCCATGGACCCGGAGCAGTACGTGGCTCTCATCCGGGCCCGGCGGGAAGGGGAGGTCATCAAGAACAACGGCCGCCAGGAACCTAAGGCCGAGCCGACGCCCACCCCGGGCGAGGGTGGCGAGACGCCCGCTCCGGGCGAGGGCGGCGAGACGCCAGCCGCGCCCGACGCCGAATCCCCGGTCCCCTCGCCGGCGCCCGGTCCCGGGTCGCCCCGTCCTCCGGCCCCCGGGGCCGAAGGCGAGGACGCCGCCGGGGAGGAGGCCGAGCCGTTCGTCGACCCCCAATTCCAGCGGGCCCTGGACGTGCTCCGCAGCATCGAGGTGATCGAGAAGTACCTGGAGGCGGCGTAGGGCTGCGTGACAACTGATGAAGAAAGGGACCAAGGGATCGAGGGATCAAGGACGGCAACAACGCCCCTACGGAGGCGCCTTGATCCCTCTTTCACTCGACCCCTCGGGACTGCAAAAACAATCATCAATAACCAACATTCAACATCCAACGCTCAAGTGCGGGCCTTCGGCCCGAAGGGTTGGGTGGGGACTGTGACCCTTTTCGGGCCGCGAGTCCCGTCCCTTGATGAGTGGGTAGTGAGTGTTCCTTGTTGAATATTGTTGTTTGTCGTTTTTCGCGGTGGGCACGACTGCTCATCGCGCGATCCGCAGAACGTCCCGGCGCGAAACAGGCGGCGCCGGCCCATCACCATGCCCATCCTCGGCATCGAGACCTCCTGCGACGAGACGTGCGCGGCCGTCGTGGAGGACGGCCGACGTGTCCGCGCGAGCGTGGTGGCCTCCCAGGTGGATCTGCACCGGAAGTACGGCGGCGTGGTGCCGGAGATCGCCTCCCGCGCCCACCTGGAGGCCCTCGTGCCGGTCATCGACGAGGCCCTCGCCGAGGCCGGCCTCGCCGCCGACGCCCTCGAGGCGGTGGCGGTCGTGCACCGGCCCGGACTCATCGGGTCGCTGCTGCTGGGCCTCGCGGCGGCCAAGACGCTGGCCTGGGTCGAAGAGAAGCCGCTCCTCGGCATCGACCACGTCGAGAGCCACATCTACGCCGCCTGCCTGGAGCGGACGGCGCCGGTCTTCCCGTGCGTGGCCCTCGTGGTCTCGGGCGGACACACGAGCCTGTACCGCTGCGACGGGCCGCTGGAGCAGACCCGCCTCGGCGCCACCACCGACGACGCCGCCGGCGAGGCGTTTGACAAGGTGGCGGCCCTGCTCGGACTGCCGTACCCGGGTGGGCCGAGTATCGATGCGGCGGCGGCGCACGGTTCGCCCCGGGCGGTGCCGTTCTCCAGGCCGTGGCTCGACCGCGAGGCGTTCGACTTCAGTTTCAGCGGCGTCAAGACGGCGGTCCTGTACCACGTGCGAGGGCAGGGGGCGGACGCCAAACGTCGCCGCACCGCCCTCTCCGAGGCCGAGGTCGCCGACGTCGCCGCCAGTTTTCAGGAGTGCGTCGTCGACGTGCTGGTCGGCAAAACGGTGCGGGCGGCGGACGCCTGCGGCCTGGACCGGGTGGTGCTGGGCGGCGGGGTGGCGGCAAACCGTCGGCTGCGGGAGAGGATGCAGCAGGCGGCCGAGGAGGTCGGCCTCGACCTCGTCCTGCCCGAACCGCGGTTCTGCACCGACAACGCCGCCATGGTTGCCGGCTTGGCCTGCCATCGCCTCCGCGCCGGACGGGTCGACGCCCTGGACCTGGAGGCCCGGGCGTAGCGGATGAGGCGGCCGGTTGCGCGGCGGGCAGTCTTGTCTGCCGCAGCCGATGCGCGGTGCCCGGGACGGGCCCCGCGGAGGTGCGCCCGGCCTCCCGCCGGCGCCGGCCGGCTCGACGGTGGACATCGCCCGCCCCGTCCCTATACTTACCCGTGGCGGGAGCCTTGGGGTCCCGGTGCCGGCACGGCGACCGGCCCCTTTCGGGTTCCCTTGTCCTTCGTCTCGAACCGGGAGCGAGAGACCATGGACAATCGTCGGCTCCTGGAACTGCTGGAGGCCGTCCGCGCCGGCGAGGTCTCGCCCGGCGATGCCGTCCAACGCCTGAGACACATGCCGTTTGAGGACCTCGGGTTCGCCAAGATCGACCACCATCGGGCCCTGCGATGCGGGTTCCCCGAGGTCGTCCTCTGCCGCGGCAAGACCAGCGCGCAGGTCGTCCGGATTGTGGGGCGGCTCGTGGAGCGCGGCAGCACGGTCCTGGCCACCCGCGCGGGGCCCGACCTCTACGAGGCCGTCCGGGCCGGCCATCCCGACGCCGTGTATCACGAGGCCGCCCGCGCCGTCGTCATCCAGGGCGAGGCGGCGCCCGAACCGGCCGCCGGCACCGTGGCGGTCGTCTCGGCCGGCACCAGCGACCAGCCCGTGGCCGAGGAAGCACGCGTCACCGCCGAGGTCATGGGCTGCACCGTCGAGACCTTCTACGATGTGGGCGTGGCGGGCCTGCACCGGCTGCTGGCTCACACCGAGGCCATCGCCCGGGCATCCGTCGTGGTCGTCGTGGCCGGCATGGAAGGCGCCCTGGCCAGCGTGGTGGGCGGCATGGTGGATGCGCCGGTCGTCGCCGTCCCGACGAGCATCGGGTACGGGGCGAGTTTTCAGGGCCTCGCGCCGCTCTTGACGATGCTCAACTCCTGCGCCGCCGGCGTGGGCGTCGTGAACATCGACAACGGCTTCGGCGGCGGGTACCTGGCCGCCCTCATCGCCCGCGCGGCCCAACGCGATTGAGCGCGGTCACTACGCGCGCGAGCGCAGTGGGTCTCCGTACCCACCGCCCGATGTCTTGAGTGTGCGGCGGGTGCGGAGACCCGCCGCGCTACAGGTCGGAGAGCCTCGATGCACCGCGTCACCGCCATCCCCAAACCGCCGACGCGTCCCGCCGACGCCCACAAGGGGTCGGCCGGCCTCGTGCTCGTCGTGGCCGGCAGCCGAGGCATGGCCGGCGCCGCCGCCCTCGTCGGCAACGGGGCGCTGCGGGCCGGGGCGGGGCTGGTGCGCATCGCCACGCCCGACGTCGCCCTCGACACCGTGGCGGGCCTGGCGCCGTGCTGCACCACGGCCCCGCTGCCGGACGACGGGGTGAGCCTGACCGCGGCCGCCGCCGACCGCATCCTCGCCCTGGCCGATGGCCAGGACGCTCTCGCCGTGGGCCCCGGCCTGGGCCGGACGGCCGGCGTCGCCCGGGCCGTCCGCGAGGTGCTCGCGGCCGCGACCGTGCCGCTCGTGCTGGACGCCGACGGCCTGAACGTCCTGGCCGACGATGCCCGGACCGTCCTCGGCGGGTCGACGCCGCCGGTCGTCGTGACGCCCCATCCCGGTGAGGCGGCGCGGCTGCTCGGCACGACGGCTCGCCAGGTCCAGGCCGACCGCCAGGCCGCCGCCGCCGCTCTCGCCGACTGGACCGACGTTGCCGTCCTCAAGGGCGCCGGCACGGTCGTCACGGACGGGTCGCGCCTCTACGTCAACGAGACCGGCAACCCCGGGATGGCGACCGCCGGCGCGGGCGACGTCCTGACGGGGACGATGGCGGCCCTGGTGGCGGCCGGCATGGAGCCGTTCGACGCCGCGGTCCTGGCGGTGTGGGCGCACGGCCGGGCGGGCGACCTGGCCGCCGAGCGCCTCGGTCTCCTCGGCCTGACGGCGTGGGACGTGCTCGGTTGCGTCCCCGAGGCGCTGCGGCTATAATCCGGCGACTTTGGTCGGACAACGCTGGCCAAGCGCTTTGCGCGGCGGGTGCGGAGACCCGCCGCGCATGAGATGAGCAGTCGCCGCCTGAGTCCGGGCGGTCACGCCACGATGGGTTGCAGGAGGTCAGGATGGCCAAGGCAAAACGGAAACGGAAGAGTCCGGCCAAGAAGAAGGCGGCCGGCACGGGAGGCGGCAAGAAGGCGGCGCCGAAAGGGGCCAAGAAGCGCCTCACGAAAGAGGACCAGATCGGCCTCCTCCGCCGCATGATGGAGATTCGCGCCTTCGAGGACAAGGTCTTCGAACTCCTCGCCCGCAACGTCCTCAAGGGCGCCAGCCACGTCTCCGCCGGCCAGGAGGCCGTGGCTGTGGGGGCCTGCTCCGCCACTACCGACCGCGACTACGTCACCAGTACGCACCGTGGGCACGGCCACTGCCTGGCCCTCGGCGGCGACCTCCGGCTCATGATGGCCGAACTCTGCGGCAAGGCCACCGGTTACTGCAAGGGCCGGGGCGGGTCCATGCACATCGCCGACGTCTCCGGCCGCAACCTCGGCGCCACCGGCATCGTGGGCGGCAACCTGCCCGTGGCCACGGGAGCGGGCCTGGCCATCCAGTTGCAGCAAAAAGAAGCGGTCTGCCTCTGCTTCTTCGGCGACGGCGCCTCGAACACCGGCAGTTTCCACGAATCGCTCAACATGGCCGGCAAGTGGAGACTTCCTGTTATCTATATCTGTGAGAACAACCAGTACGGCATGAGCGTCTCCATCCAGCGGGCCTGCGCCGACACCGACATCTGCGCCCGGGGGCGAGTCTACGCCATGGCCGGGGCGAAGGTGGACGGCCAGCGGGTGCTCGAGGTCCGCCAGGCCGTCCTTGAGGCCGCCGAGCGGGCCCGCGCCGGCGGCGGCCCCACGCTCATCGAGGCCGTCACGTACCGGTACCGCGGCCACAGCCGGAGCGACCCCCGCGCCTATCGCACCAAGGAAGAAGAGCAGCACTGGCACGAGCGCGATCCCATCCTCCTGTTCAAGCAGGATTTGATGGAGGAGGGCACGCTGACCGAGGACGCCTTCGAGGCGGTCCAGAAGGAGGTGGACTCTGCGATCGCCGATGCCGAACGCTTCGCCGTCGAGGAGAGCCCGTACCCCGATCCGTCCGAGGTGCTCGACGACGTGTACGCCGGATGGGTCGAAACCGAGAAGGGCCTCGTCCGGACTGAGACGAAAGGTTGACTCCACCATGCCCGAGATCATGTACCGCGAGGCTGTCCGCGACGCCATCGCCGAGGAGATGCGCCGCGACGAGCGCGTGTTCGTCATGGGGGAGGACGTGGCCATCTACGGCGGCGCCTACGGCGCCACGCAGGGCCTGTTGGACGAGTTCGGCGAGGAACGGGTCCGCGACACGGCCATCAGCGAGGCCGCCATCGCCGGCGCCGCCACCGGCGCCGCCATGTGCGGGATGCGGCCGGTGGCCGAGATCATGTACGTCGACTTCATGACCATCGCCATGGACCAGTTCGTCAACCAGGCAGCGAAGAATCGCTATATGTTCGGCGGCAAGACGACCGTGCCGATGGTCCTGCGGACCGAGGGCGGGGCCGGCCGGTGCATCGCCGCCCATCACAGCCAGAGCCTGGAATCGTGGTTCACCCATGCGCCGGGCGTGTTCGTCGTCATGCCCGCCACGCCGTACGACGCCAAGGGCCTGCTGAAGACGTGCATCCGCGACGACAACCCCATCCTGTTCATCGAGCACAAGATGCTGTACAAGGAGAAGGGCGAGGTGCCGGATGAGGAGTACCTCGTCCCCCTGGGCGAGGCGGCGGTGCGGCGCGAGGGCGGCGACGTGACGCTCGTCGGCTATTCGCGGATGGCCAACCGGGCCGAGGAGGCCGGCGCCGCGCTCGCCGAGGAAGGCGTCGAGGCCGAGGTCATCGACCTGCGGTGCCTGAGGCCGCTTGATATCGATTGTATTCTCGACTCGGTCCGCAAGACCGGTCGGCTGGTGGTCTGCTCGGAGGGGTACCAGGAAACGAACTTCGTGTGCGAGATCGTGACGCGTGTCCAGCGGTTCGCATTTGACTATCTCGATGCGCCGATTGAACGTGTGTGCTCGGCCAACTGCCCCGTGCCGATGAGCCCGGTCCTGGAGAACGAGGCCGTGCCGACGGCCGAAAGAATAGCGGCGGCGGCCAGGCGGACGCTGGCCCGGAACGTGTAGCCGCCGGCCCCGCCTTCGCCCTTCGGGCTCCGGCGGGTAAACTTGGCCGGCGCGTGCCGTTGCGGGCGCGCCCTGCAAGCAGGGCGGCTAAATATGGGTTGACCATGGGCTGAATGTGGGCGGTTGTCGTGTATAGTTAGCCGCCGGGCTTGCCCGGCGCGCGCCTTGTCGTCACTACGTTGGTCGACGCGCATCAAGCGGAAACGCCTATGATCCAGAAGGTCACACTCCCCGCCCTCGGCGAAACGGTCGATACTTCCACCATCGAGCGGTGGGTCAAGCGGGAGGGCGATGCCGTCGCCAAGGGCGACGTGCTCTGCGAGATCACCACCGACAAGGCCACCCTCGAGGTCGAAAGTTTCTACGAGGGCACGCTGCTGAAGATTGTAGCCCCCGAGGGCGCGGACCTGCCCGTCGGCGCGCTCATCGCCGTCGTCGGCGACGCCGGCGAGGAGGTGCCGGCGGACCTGCTGGCCGAGGCGGGCCAGGGTGCCGCGCCGCAGGCGCCCGCCGCCGGCCCGGAGGCCGCGACTGCTGCGCCGCCGCCGGCCGAGGCGCCCGCCCCTGGCGCGGCGCCATCGGCAGCCGCCGGCCGCATCCTTGCGTCGCCCCGGGCGCGCCGCCGGGCCCGCGAACTCGGCGTGCCGCTCGAGGGCCTTTCCGGCACAGGGCCGGGCGGGCGCATCGTCGAGGCCGACGTGGTGGAGGCGGCCGAGCGGGCCGCCGCCGTCAGGGTCAGCCCGCTGGCCCGGAAGGTGGCCGCTAGCCGGGGCCTGGACCTGGCGGCGGTGCAGGGCACGGGTCCCGGCGGGAAGGTGATGCGCAGCGACGTGACCGCCGCAGCCGCGCCGGCCGGTCGGCCGGGCCAGGTCGTGCCGCTGACGAAGATGCGGCGCATCGTCGCCGAGCGCATGGCCCACTCCAAGCAGACCATCCCCTGCTACTACCTGACGATGGATGTCGATATGACGGAGGTCGCCCGCCTCCGGACCCGGTTGAACCGGGAGGCCGACGGCCGGCCGAAGGTCTCGTTCAACGATTTTGTGGTCAAGGCGTGCGGCCTGGCGCTGAAGCAGTTCCCCCGGGTCAACAGCCGGTGGGTCGAGGGGGGCATCGAGCGGCGCGGCGCGGCGCACGTGGGCCTGGCGGTGGCCCTGGACGAAGGGCTCGTGGTGCCGGTCGTCCGCGACGCCGACGCCAAGGGCCTTCGGCAGATCGCCCGGGAGACGGCCGACCTCGCCCGGCGGGCCCGTTCCAAACGCCTCGTCCCCGACGAGTACCGGGACGGGTGCATGACCGTGACGAACCTGGGGATGTTCGGCGTGCGGAACTTCATCCCGGTCGTCAATCCGGGCGAGAGTTGCATCCTGGGTCTCGGCGTCATCCAGGACCGCGTGGTGTGCCGGCAGGGGGACGTCCAGGTTCGCCGCATGATGACGATGACGCTGTCGGTGGACCATCGGCTGGTCGACGGCGCGGTGGGCGGGCAGTTTCTGGAGAGGGTCCGCGACCTGCTGGAGTCGCCCCAATCCCTGGCCGAGGCGTAGGGGCGGGAGGAAAGAATCGCGGCAGGCCGGAAGGCCCGCCGCGCTTTGTGGGGCCGGAAGGCCCGCCGCGCAGTATTCATCGCCCACCGGAGGGTGATACCCGCGAACTTACGTTCGCGACCCGGCAAGGCCGCGCTCTCTGTGTCCGTCTACTTCTGCTTCAGCGGCTTGAGGCGGATGTTGCGGAACCAGACCCGGGCGCCGTGCTGCTGGAACCCGATGTGTCCCTCGCGCGGGAAGTCCTTCAGCGCGGTCTTGTACTTGTTCTTCGAGCCGTCGGGGTTCTTGCGGGGCGTGTCCCACCGGTCGAGGTCCATGTCGATAATTGGTTTACCGTTCATCTCAATCTGGATCTTGTTGTCGCGGCAGGTGATGACGGCACGGTTCCATGCATCGTTCTTCATGGGGTTGGTGCTGGGGGGGAGGGCGTCGTAGACGGCGCCGCAGTCGTGCCGGCCGGGCGTCTTCTTGCCGCCGGAACGCAGCACCTGCATCTCGAAGCCGGTCTGGACGGGGTTGCGGGGGTTGCCGGTGCGGAAGAAGACGCCGGAGTTGCCGGTCGTCTTGAACTCCAGGTCCAGGGCGAAATTGCCGAAGCGCTTCCGGGTCCAGATCATGGGTCCCTTGCCTGCGGCCGCCAGGACGCCGTCCTCGATGCTCCAGCCCTTGGGGACGGTGGCGTCCCGTCCGTTGCCCCAGTGTTTCTTCAGGTCGTCCTGGTCGCCGTCGAAGAGGATGATCCAGCCGCCCCCGGCCCCGGGAGCGGCGAGGGTGCGGAGGCGTAGGCGGGAGGCGTCGGCCTTCTTCTTCGCGGATTCGGGCACGCGGGCCGGCTTCGGCTGGGGCGAGAGTTTCGACGTCGGCGTGGCGTCGCCGTCCAGGTCGCCGGCGGCCCACTGGATGCCCGCCAGGTAGTACGTCAGGACCTTGGGGTTCCAGAAGATTTCGTTCCGGTGACCGAGCGAGCAGTAGAAGATGCGTCCCTTGCCCCAGTCCTGGATCCACGAGACGCCGTAGTCCTGGTCCTTGCGTCCGCCCTTCTTGCGTGTGGCGGTCATGTCGAGGCTCAGAAGGACCCGCAGGCGGTCGCGGGAGTAGACGCCCTTGTTGAACTGGTAAATCTCGTCGGTAATCATAAAGCCTTTGCCGCCCAGGACCTTGGCGATGGGGTGGTCCGGGTCGTCGAGTTTGATGCCGACCCGTTCGTGCCACGGATGGCCGGAGAACAGGCCGCCCATCATCTGTTGGAACTCGGGCCACTTCCAGCGGCCGGTATCGGTGGCGGCATGGACGCCCACCACGCCGTGGCCGGCCTTGACCCAGTCCATGAGGCTCTTCTTCAAGGCCTCATCGTCGAACAGGACCCCGGTGGTGTTGTTGAAGCAGACGAGGTCGTACTGTTTGAGGCTCTTGGGGGCGAAGACCTTGGGGTCGTCGCTGGCCTCGGCCGTGTAGACGCCGGTCTCCTCGCCCATGATCTGGAAGGCCTTCGTGCAGAACGGGATGGAGCCGTGACGGAACCCCTTGCACAGGGTGAAGATGAGCATCCTGTGTTTGCGTGCGGGTTTGACGATGGGCTGCTCGGGCGCGGCCTTGCGCATCCGTTGGATGGCCTTCTCGTCGGGTCCCTTGGCCAGGGTAGAGCAGTTCGCGCAGCACATGGCCGCGCAGGCGGCCAGGGCCAGGATCGTCCATCGGCCTCGCATGATAAGCCTCCTTTCGGGTTCGTCGGAGTTCCTTGAGGGTTCCACCGCCATCGGGGCCGGCAATGGGCGAGCGGAGACACGGTATAAACCCTTCCCCCCCCGCAGATAGGACGGGAAAAACGGGCCCGTATTCACGGAGTCCGGCCGGGAGGGGCCGGCCGGGCCCGGCTGCACGCGCCGGGCGGATGCGGGAAACACGTCCCGGCGCAAGAAACCGTGCGGGATTTCGTCGGCCCTTGCGAGAACCATGTAGAACGGAACCGGGGTCGGCGGCTCTCACGGGCCGGCCGGCTCCCTCGCGAGGAGGTCCGAACCATGACCACGCGAGCAAGCCTGACGGCCGCAGCGGCCGGCCTGGTGACGCTGGGTATCCTGGCGGCAAGCGCGAGGGGCGGCGCGGAGGCCGGCGAGGTGAAGCAGCCAACCGGCATCCGGGCCCTGGAAGGGCCGGTCACGTCCACGTGCGTCCGGCCGGGCGAAGCCACCCAGCCCCTGGTCACGGACCTGCCCGAGGCGCTGTTCGACGGCACGCCCAAGAACATCAAGCCGACCCCGATGCTCGAGAAGTACATCGACAAGCCCAGGCCGCCGTTCCTCATCCCCGAGGGATGCACCAACCTGGCCCGCGGCAAGCCGGTCACCTCCAGCGACTCGATGCCCATCATCGGCGAAGTTGCCTTCGTGACCGACGGCCACAAGGAAGGGTGTGACGGCTCGTACGTGGAACTGGCGCCCGGCCGGCAGTGGGTCCAGATTGACCTGGAGCGCCGGTGCCGGCTGTACGGCATTCTGCTCTGGCACTACCACCGCCAGGCTCGTGTATACCACGACGTGGTGGTCCAGGTCTCCGACGACCCCGACTTCACCGAGGGCGTCCGCACGGTCTACAACAACGATTACGATAACTCGTCCGGGCTGGGCATCGGCCGGGACCTGGAGTACGTCGAGGACCACCGCGGCCGGCTCATCGATGCCGGCGGCGTCTGCGGCCGGTACGTCCGGTTGTACTCCGCGGGAAACACCTCCAACGACGACGCGAATCACTACATCGAGGTCCAGGTGCACGGAAAGGCTGTAGAGTGAGGGGGAGAGGGGGCCCGCCTGCGGCGGGTACACATGGCCACTCAAGCCTGGCCATGCCGCACGCCAAGAGCAGGAGAAAGTAGAACAGGAGATCGCAGGTGAGCGGCGTCGTACCAGGCACGCCGGCAGGGCACGCTCGTCTTCGCCTTTCTCTCCTGCTTCCCTATCTCCTGCTCACGGGCTCTACCCACTGGGCGAAGCCTGGTTGGTGGGCAGCCCCCTTGACACGAGGCGGGACGGAACGTAACTTATGACGATACCCGTCGCTTGCTCGGCGGTTCAAGGTGAATACGGGACGCGGACCGGTCGTCCATCCGGGTGAGGCGTCCCGGGAAAACGGTCCTCAGCGGAGGAGAGGCGAAGACGATGAACGCACGAGGGTATCTGAAGGTCGGAACGGTCCTGCTCGCGGGCGTGGTCGCCGTGGCGGCCCTGGGGGTTCCCGACGCCCCTGCAAAGGTGAAGCAGAAGGTCGGCATCCGGGGCCAGAAGGGGCCCATCACGTCCAAGGGCGTCAAGGAGGACACCAAGACCGAGCCGCTGAAGACCGACCTGCCCAAGGCCATGTTCGAGGGCACCCCCAAGAACATCAAGCCGACCCCGATGCTCGAGAAGTACATCGACAAGCCCAGGCCGCCGTTCCTCATCCCCGAGGGATGCACCAACCTGGCCCGGGGCAAGCCGGTCACCTCCAGCGACTCGATGCCCATCATCGGGGACCTCGACCTCGTGACCGACGGCGACAAGGAAGGCATGGACGGCTCGTACGTGGAACTGGGGCCCGGCCTCCAGTGGAGCCAGATCGATCTCGAACAGACCTGCGAGATTTACGCCCTCATCGTCTGGCACTACCATGCCGAAGGACGGGTCTACCACGACGTCGTCATCCAGGTCTCCGACGACCCGGACTTCATCGAGGGCGTCAAGACCGTGTACAATAACGACTATGATAACTCCTCCGGGCTGGGCATCGGCAAGGACCTGGAGTTTATCGAGGACTACCGCGGCCGGCTCATCGACGCCGGCGGCGTCAAGGGCCGGTACGTCCGGCTGTACTCGGCCGGCAATACCTCCAACGACCAGAACCACTACATCGAGGTGGAAGTCTACGGCAAACCCGTCAAATGAGCGGCGCACGGACCGCTTGCGTGCTGGGCATCTTGGCCGTGGCAGTCGGAGCGGCGGCGCTCCGGTTGCCGCGGCTTGCTTTGCGCCCCATGCACGGCGACGAGGCCAACCAGGCCGTCAAGACCGCCACACTTCTGGAGACCGGCCGGTACGCCTACGATCCCCACGACCATCACGGCCCCACGCTCTACTATTTGGCGTTGCCGGTCCTCTGGGCCGCCGGGGCCGAGACGGCGCCGGAGATGTCCGAGGCGATGCTGCGTCTCGTGCCGGCCGTCTTCGGCGTTCTCGCGGTCCTGCTGCTCGTCCTCCTGACGGGCGGCGGCCGATCCCCGTCTCCCTCTCCCTTGATGGGAGAGGGAAGGGGTGAGGGGGAACGTTTTCCCTCTCCCTTGACGGGAGAGGGTCAGGGTGAGGGTGAGAGACGACGTAGCGGCCTCGGCCCCCCAGCCGCCGTCTGCGCGGGGGTGCTGGCGGCCGTCTCGCCCGCCCTGGTCTTCTACAGCCGATACTACGTCCAGGAGATGCTGCTGGTGGCTTTCACCTTTGCCACCATCGCCACCGCGTGGCGGTACGTGGCGACGCGCCAAGCGCGCTGGGCGGTGGCGGCCGGGGCCTGCCTCGGCCTCATGCACGCCACCAAGGAGACGTGGGTCCTGGCGGGGGCCTCCATGGTCGCCGCCCTCGGCCTCGTGCTCGTGTGGGAACGATACGGCCACCGGCGGGTGCTGCGGGTCCGTTCGTATCTTCGGCCGGCGGCGGTGGCGGCCGCGCTCGTGGCGGTGGCGGTCGTGGCGGGGGTCCTCTTTACCTCGTTCTTCACCCATGCCCGCGGGCCGCTCGACAGCGTCCTGACCTACTACTACAACCTCCAGAAGGCGGGCGCCGAGTCCATCCACGCCCATCCCTGGCACTGGTACCTGTCGATGCTGGCCTGTTCGCGCCTGGTGACCGGCAGCGGCGCCGGCCCGTGGTGGAGCGAGGGCCTCATCCTGGCCCTGGCCCTCGTGGGGATTGTGGCGGCCTTCACCGGCCGGGGACTCGGACGAACGCACCGGGGCCTGGCCCGGTTCATCGCCATCTACACGATCCTGCTGACCGCCGGCTACGCCCTCGTCCGGTACAAGACCCCGTGGTGCTGCGCGAGTTTCCTCCATGCCATGACGCTGATGGGCGGCATCGGGGCCGTCGCCCTCGTGCGATGGGTGCCCACGCGGCCGGTGAAGGTCCTGGTGGCGCTCGTGCTCGCCGCCGGGGCCGTCCACCTGGCTTGGCAGGCGCACCGGGCGTCGTTCCGGTTCTGCGTCGATCAGCGGAACCCGTACGTGTACGCCCATACTTCGCCGGACGCCCTGGACCTGGTCCGGCGGGTGGAAGAGGTGGCGGCGGTATCGCCCCACGGCCGGGAGATGGTCGTCAAGGTCATCACGCCGACCAACTATTGGCCTCTGCCGTGGTATCTGCGGGCCTTCCCGCACGTGGGGTATTACCACGAGGTGCCCCGGGACTGCGACGCCTCGGTCATCGTGGCCTCGCCCGGGTGGACGGAGGCGATCGAGAAGCGGACCGACCCCGACCGCTCGTACAACCGGGCGAGCGTGTTCGGCCTTCGGCCGCAGGTGCTGTTGGCCGTCTGGATTCACGAACCCCTGTGGGAGGCGCTGGTGGAGACGTGGTCTCGGCCGGCGCAGCCTGCGGGGCAGGGGGACTCGCCGTGAACGCTCCTGGAAAGAACGATGACCCAGTCGCCGCGGCCGACGAGGGCGGCGGCGCGGGGGCCGTTCACGCCGACGCCGGCGCCGGCCTGGCCCGCTTCGCCGACGAGGCGATGGCGACCACGTGGGGCATCTTCATCGGCGGCGAGGAGGTCGAGTACGCCCGTACCGCCGCCCGGGCCGCCTTCGAAGAACTCCATCGCCTCCAGACCGAACTCAGCCGGTTCGACCCCGGCAGCGATGTCTCGCAAATTTCGCGCCTGGAGCCTATCCGAATCCCCCCTCGTCGGTCCGAGGCCGACTGCGGCCGCCGCAGCCGGCCGAAGCCAGAGGGGGATTCGGATAGGCTCTTGGAGGCCGGCCAGGCCGTCAAGGTCGGCCTGGAGACCTTCGCGTGCCTGAAGGCCGCCGTCCGCATCCATCGCGAGACGGGCGGAGCGCTGGACGTGACGCTCGCTCCCCTCCAGGACCTCTGGTGGCCCGAGGAGGGCCGCGACCGACCCCCGACGGAAGAGGAGATTGCCGACGCCCGCCGTCGCACCGGCATGGACCGGCTCGTCCTGGACGAGACCGAGCACGCCGTCGGCGTCCGCGAAGGGTCCGTCGGCGTGGACCTGGGGGCCGTCGGCAAGGGCTGCGCCGTCGACCGGATGGTGGCCATCCTGAAGGATTGGAGCATCACCTCGGCCCTGGTGCACGGGGGCAAGAGCACGGTGTACGGCCTCGGCACGCCGCCGGGCAAGGACGGCTGGCCCATCGCCGCCTACGGGCCGGGGCGGGCGCCCGGCACCCTTGCCTCGGCCCGGCTGCGGGACCGGGCGCTGTCGGGGTCCGGCTCGCCGCCCGGAGACCGGCATGTGCTGGACCCCCGGACAGGTCGTCCGGCCGAGGGCAACCTGGGGGCCTGGGTCGTGGCGGAGCGGGCCACCGACGCCGACGCCCTCTCCACCGCCTTCCTCGTGATGGCGCCGGAGGAGGTCGAGGAATACTGTAGACAGCATCCCGGGACGTCGGGTATGCTGCTACGCTCGGAGGCCGGCAAGGTGTACCGCTTCGGCACGTGGCGTGCGCCGTAGCGCCCAGCCCACGAGGCCGCGGTTGCGCGGCGTACTGTTTGGTTTGACGAGCGAATCGTAAGGGACACTGAGCAAAGGAGGCTGACCATGAAAGCGGCAACTTGCATCGGCACGTGTGCACTTATTGCGGTCCTGGCGGCGGCGCTGCCGCTCCCGGCGGTGGCGGCCCGAACCGACGAACCCCACGACGGCATCATGGGCGAGTACGTGGGCCAGTGGCGGCCGAAGGGCGGCCAGGCCACCGACGCCTTCGCCCGCGTCATCGGCCGGAAGGACCACACCTACCTCGTCCGCCTCTTCACGAGCCACGACTGGGCCAGCAAGTTCGGCGAATTGGACGGGAAGGCCGACGGCAAACGCGTGGCCCTTGCCGGGACACTCGCCGGCGCCGAGGCCAAAGGGGTCCTGAAGGGTGGCGACACGCTCCTCGTCGAGGGGGCCAAGGGCGAGTTCGAGGGCAAGTTCCACGTCCGAAAGCCGCCCACCCTCGGCGCCGAGCCGCCCGACGGCGCCGTCGTCCTCCTGCCGTATGAGCCCGGCAAGAAGACCACCCTCGAGCACTGGAAGAATCAGAAGTGGAAACCCCTGGACGACGGGTCCGTGCTCGTCGAGGGCGGCCACAACGTCTCGAAGAAGGAGTTCGGGAGCGTCCGGCTGCACGTGGAGTTCCGGTGCCCGTACCAGCCGAAGGCCCGTGGCCAGGGGCGGGGCAACAGCGGCGTCTACTTCCACGGGAAATATGAAATCCAGGTGCTCGACTCCTTCGGCCTCCAGGGCAGGGGCAACGAGGCCGGGGCCATCTACGGCGTGGCGAAGCCGACGGTCAACCCCGCTCTGCCGCCCACACGCTGGCAGACCTACGACGTCCTCTTCCACGCGCCCGAGGTGGCCGAGGACGGCACCGTCACGAAGCCGCCCCTCTTCGAGGTGGTGAAGTTCAACGGCGTCACGGTGCATGAGAACACCGAGGTCAAGAAGACGACCCGGGCCGGCATGAGGGGCAAGATCCGCGAGCAGGGGCCCCTCATGCTCCAGGACCACGGCAACGCCGTCCGGTACCGGAACATCTGGTACGTCCCGCTGGAGAAGTGAGCGGTACCGGCACCGCACGCGAAGGTTCCAGGTATTCCAGCCGAAGGCGGGTCGGCACGCTGTAGCCGCCGGCCTTGGTCGGCGCGCGGTGTTGCGGGCGTCGCTTGAGCGCCGAACGGCCGTCGAGGTGCCGTCGCCGGATCAACGGGAGGTGAACCGATGCGGGGGCGACGCAAAGGAAGCATCTGCGCGCTGCTTGTCCTGATGGTGGCGGGGATGCTGGCCGCCGCCTCACTCCGGGCCGCCAAAGCGAAGGACGTGACGCCCCGACCCACCTTGGGCGCGAAGCCGCCCGAGGGGGCCATCGCACTCATTCCGTATGCGCCCGACGAGAAGCCCACCCTGAAGGCCTGGAAGAAGACCTGGAAGGCCAGCCCCGAGGGATACGTCACGGCCGGCGGGGGCGACCTCGTCACCCGCCGCGCCTTCGGGAGCATGCGGCTGCACCTGGAGTTCCGGATTCCGCCGGGACCGGACGGCAAGCGCGCCCCGCACGGGGGCAACAGCGGCGTCTACATCATGGACCGGTACGAGGTCCAGATCCTGGACTCGCACGGCCGCAAGCCCCAGGCCCACGGGTGCGGGGGGATCTACCGGCGAATCGCCCCGGATATGAACGCGGCCCTGCCGGCGGGCCGGTGGCAATCGTTCGACATCGAGTTCCACGCCCCCCGGTTCGACGCGGCCGGTAAGAAGGTCCGGCCGGTCCACATCACGGTGGTACACAACGGCATCACGATTCACGACGACGTGGTGGTGCCGAAGCCGACGGGGCGGGCCTCCGGCAAGAAGGAGGTCGCCGAGGCGCCGCTGCGGCTCCAGGACCACGGGTGCCCGGTGCGATTCCGAAACGTCTGGCTCCTGCCGTTGGATGAGTAGGCGCGACGGCCGTGTGTCTGCGCGGCGGGCTCGGCGTCGGCTCGTGGCTAGACTTCCTTTTCCTCTTCCTTGAGACGGCGTTTGATGCGGCGGAGTTCCGAGAAGGCGCCGGCGCCGTTCCGGGTGGGATGGAGGCGCGAATCGTAGTCGCACCGCCACTCCACGGGGAACTCGATGACCCGGTACCCTTTGCGCAGCGCGCGAAGCAGGATCTCGATGTCGAACATGAAGCCGTGGCTGCGGCAGGCGCCGTACAGTTCGCGCGCCACGTCGCCGCGATAGACCTTGAAGCCGCACTGGGTGTCCGACAGGTTCCGGGGGATCTTCACCATCAGGCCGGAGACCTTGCGGAACGCCCAGGAGCAGAAACGGCGCCAGGGGTGCTGCCGGCGGACCAGGACGCTCTGGGCCAGTTTGCGGGAGCCATGTGCGATCTCGCACTGGCCCTTGCGGATGGGTTCCAGGCCCCGCAGGGCGTTCTCGAACGGGACGCACAGGCCCACGTCGGCGAACATGGCGTACTCGCCGGCGCTTTCAAGCATGCCGGTCCGGACGGCGTACCCTTTGCCGCGGTTCGGCGTGTAGCGGAGGACCTTGCGGGAGACGCCGGCCGGCACGGGGGTGTCGGCGGCCGCCTCGGCCGTGCCGTCGTCGGACCCGTCGTCGACGACCAGGATTTCGCCCGTCATCCCTTCGCGGAGGAGGAAGTCGGCAGCGGCCTCGACGTCGTGGGGCGCCTTGTCCGCCTCGTTGTAGGCCGGGATGACGATGGAAAGGTCCATGGGGGCGTCAGTCGGCGGGGGTTCCCTCGGATTCGGCTTCGGATGTCCCCCCGGCCGGTTCTTCCGACCGACCGCCCCACAGGGGATGGTACAGGTCAGCCCATCCGGAGGTGACCCGTCCCCGCAGAATGGCCGTCAGGCCGCCAGGCTTTATCAGCGTGGTGGCGTAGGCGTGCCAGATGGTCATGATCATCAAGACGAGGGCCGCGTACCGGTGCAAGTCGTACATCAGGTACTGCCCCGCCGTGCCGAAGACCGGCACCATCGAGAGGAGCATCGAGAGCAGGAGGATGAGCGTCAGGAGTCCGGCCATCCAGAAGTAGAATTTATCGCCAGCGTTGAACCGGCCGGCGGGCAGGTCGTCCCGGGTGGACCAGGGGCCGCCCTTGGTCAGCCACCGGCCGTCTTGCTTGCTGAAGGCGTGGTCGGCTGCCCAGGTGACGAGCATGGCGGCCACCGCCACCGCGAAGACCGCGCCGAAGGTCGTGTGGATCATCAGGCTGTAGCCGGCCATCGGCCCGCCCCAGCCGATGGACGCCCAGTACGCCGTCACCGCCAGCACCCCGAAGGTGGCGAGCAGGACGAGATGGAGGAACCGTTCCCACAGGTTGTAGCGCAGGACGCCCCGCCGGCCGAGCCCGGGGCGGGGCATCCGCCGGCCTATCACGAGATAGTGCACCGCGCAGACGCCCGCCGCGCCGCCGATGCCGAGAATCGAGAGATTCTGGTACAGGCTCATGCGTCGGGTCCCGTTATTTGGTGGCAGGTCCTGCGGGGGCCTTGTCGGCGGTCCATCGGGCCACGGCCGCCATCCCCCGCACCAGGTACGCCAGCAGCATGGCCGCCATCACGCCGGCCGTGGCGAAGCCCACGACCTTGAAGTACGGCCGGAACAGGTACGACATCGCCCACGCCTTCTGCTCGAGCGGGTCGCGGTCCTGGAAGGCGACCATCGGCGCGGTGTCCGGGCCGGGGAGGTCCGCCGGCGAAGCCAGTTCCACCCGGCCCCAGACCATCGGCGCGTCGAATCCGTGGCACACGGTGCAGGCGGCGTTGCCGGAGCCACTGCCGAGAGCGTACTCGGCCGGCCGGACGTTGTGCGCGATGGGCCAGGCCACCGGCTCGGTCTGCGGATGGTCGGCGGCGTTCAAGGCGCCGCCGGCGCCGAGGGTGTAGAGTTTGCCCGCCGAGACGTAGCCGAACGTCGTGCCCTCTTCCTCTTTTGCCAGGGCCGCCAGGACGGCCTTGACCTTGGCGGGGGGGAGGTCGGGTCGCGGCGCGGTCAGGCCCGGGAGTTCGTCCTCGGCAGTTTCGGCCTCGGCGGAGTCGCGTTCCGGTGTCTGGGCGGACTCCTGTTCTGGGGCGTCCCCCGCCTCGTCGGCTTTCGCTTTGGCGGATTCGTTCTCGTAGTCGGCCTTGAAGGCATCCTTGGCCATGTCGTAGACCTCGGCCGGGGCCATGGGTTTGAGCGTCGATCCATTCTCCTCGCCCTCGGCGGCCGCCATGCGGATCCAGAAGGCCGGCCAGACCATCCGCTGCGGGCCGATCGTCCCGTCGTACTCCCGGTGGGCGAAGACCGGCTCCACGATGTACGGCAAGGCGTGCCGGCCGCGGTGGGCGCCCTGGAACTCCAGCGAGTGGGCCCGCGAGGTCTGGACGCGGGTCGTGCGCTCGTCCGGATACGGCCCGCTGTGGCACGTGGTGCAGGCGAGTTTCTCCAGGTGGACGGTCGGCAGGCCGTCGTGCGTCGGCACGGGGGCGCCCAGCCGGCTGCCGCGGGTGTGGGGACCGGCCCGGGCGGATTCGGCCCCGAGGTGGCATCCGCGGCAGGTGAGGGTGGCGAGGCGCGGGTCGCCCTCGGCCAGCGGCTCGCCCTCGTAGTTCCGGGTGACCATGTGGTCCAGGCCGTGGCGGTGGCAGTCGGTGCACGTGAGGCCGGCGTCCATGTGGACGTCGGCGTCGGTCTTCCAGACCTCGGGGGCCTCGTTGCGGTCGGTGCTCACCTGGGTCAGCGAATGGCAGAAGTAGCACCGCTCGTCGGGCGGCTGGCTGGGCAGATCGAAGAAAGCCCGGTCGAGGGAATCGAACCGGTCCGCATCGTAGATGACCTTGGGGGCCTTTTCGGCGGTCTTCTCGTCCTCGGGCGGCATGGCGGGGTCGTAGAAGGCGGGCATGGCGGCGGCCGCCCCTGTGACCTCGGCCAGGGGCGTGGCGGCGGTGGCGGCCCAGCGGAAGTTCTGCTTCGCCACCTGAAGGAAACTCTCCACCTGGTCGTAGGCCGGGTCGCCGCTGTGGCACGCCCCGCAGTTGACCTCCATCGTGCCCGAGACGAGCCAGCGGGCATTCGGGTCCTTCAGGTCGGTCATCTCGCCCGGACCGCCGCCCGCGAGATGATGGCCGAACATCTGCACGAACCGCCACGGCGTGATGCCCAGCGCCTCTGGGTGCCAGGTGTTCGGCCAGGCGCGGTAGGAGACGGGTATCTGCGTGCCGGTCGTCTGGTCGGCCCAGAACCACGGCTGGCCGGGCCGGCCGGGCGGCACGTCCGGGTCGGGCGCGTTGAAGTGCCAGCCCCGGCTGATCTCGGCGTACTCGTGGCACGTGGAGCAGGTGGCGTCGTAGGAGAAGGGGAGGACGGGCGACTCGTCGCGCGAGACGTCGCCTCCCTCGGCGTCCTTCAGGGCCAGCGTGTGGACGTAGGTGAACCGGCTGCCCGGGATGTGGGCGACCTTTTTCTCTTCCTTTTCGGCGGCGCCGACGGCCAAGGCGGCCGCCAGCGTCGCACCGGCCGTCACGAGGGCCAGCCCGGCCCGGCGGGCAGCGATGGGGGAACGCGGGTGTCGGGTCATCGGCTCCCTCAGACCTTGAAGTCCTCTTCGGTCAGGGGGATGGTCTTGCCGGCCTCGACGGCCTTGTTGGCCGTCAGCACCATGACGCAGGTTTCGTAGGCCACCTCGGGCGGGCAGTTCAGTTCGACCTTATCGTCGCGCATGGCGTCGAAGAAGTTCTCGATGTGCGGCTGGTGGTAGGATTTCTCGACGTCGACGTTGAACATGAAGGCCGTGGGAGGCTTGGAAGCGTAGACGGCCATGATCTGGTCGGCGGCGGACTTGGGTGCCTCGGCGGCCGCTTCCTCTTCCTCCACGCGGATGAGGTATCCCTTCTCGACCCACTTGTGCCAGGCGTGTTCGCCCTCCACGTCGGGCAGGTGGCCCTCGGCGTAGACGCGGCACGGGCCGGGGGCCTCGGAGATGGAGAGGGTCCCTTCGTCGCCCATGAACGCCTCGTAGTAGCCGCGGGCGCTGGTCGTGGTCAGGGTCTGATAGAAGGCGCGGACCACGCCCTTGGGGGTGTCGAAGGTGTAGATGGCCAGGACGTTATCGTAGGTCTCGTACTTGTCCCAGTAGTCCGTGCCGCCGGAGGCCTGGACGCTGGTCGGCTTGCCGTCGGTGAACCAGGGGAAGATGTCAATCTGGTGGCTGCCGAGGTCCTCCATGGCCCCGCCGCCGTACTTCCAGAAGAACCGCCAGTTGCGGAACTGGAACATGTTCTCGTAGCCGTACTTCTGCAGCGTCTTCTCGTCGATGGGGTATTTCTTCGGGTAGCCGCGGGGCGAGGCCGCTGCCGTCGAACGGTTCCACTGGCCGTAGATGTGCGTGATGCGGCCGGGCAGGGCGGCCTCGTCAATCAGTTTCTTCTTGGCGAAGATGTAGCGCGGGTTCGACCGCCGCTGGTGCCCGATCTGGAGCAGGTTGCCCGTCTTCTTGGCCGTCTCCACCATGCTCCTGGCCTCGGCCAGGTCGTTCGACATCTCCTTCTCGCAGTAGACCTGGAGGCCGGCCTCCAGGCAGGCATTGGCGTGCTCGGCGTGCCAGAAGTCGGGCGTCGCCACGATGACCGCGTCCATGCGGTCCTTCTCCTTCTCGAGCATGTCCTGGTAGTCGGTGTAGGTGTGCTCCAGGACCTCGTGGCCGTAGGCGTGCAGCCGCCGGCCCGTATACCGCTGGCTGTACTTCCAGATGTCGCACAGGGCGGTGAACTTGATGCCCGGAATCTTGATGGCCTGCTGGATGAGGACCCGGCCCTCGGTGCCGGCCCCGATGATGCCGACCCGGATGTCCGTGGGGCCGGCCTTTTCGGCGCCCAGGATGGTGGGGGCGACGGCCAGGCCGGCGCCGACGGCGGCCGTCGATTTCAGGAACCCGCGTCGGTTGACGCCCTGCGTGGTTGCGTTCTCGTGCATTTCGCTCATCGACCTCGTGACCTCCTCTGGAGACTCGTTTCCGCGGTCCGCTGCCCGCCGGGATGATCCGGCCGGCGGAGAGGCGATATTATAACCGCTTTCTCCCGAATGCCAAGAAACTCTCCGAAAATCTTGACGCCCGGGGCGACCGTTTCGTCACCGGCTTCTACGCGTGGCGGCCGGGATTCGTCACGGGATTCTACGGCCGGCGGGTCCGATTCGCCCCTATAAACCCGCCGTCCCCGCCCCCGTGCCGCCGAAAAGCGGGCGCCTCGCCGTGGCCGTCCGCGGTTTGTTCCGCATTCCGACTTCCGCGTTCCGCCTTCGGCACTCAAACCTGGTAATCCTCCTCCCGAAACGCCACCGGTGCCTGGGACGCCAGCGCCTCGTGGACCTTCAGGACCTGGACGGCCGTCTCGTACCCGACCTCGGCCGGACAGGTCAACTCCCCGCGGCCGCGCACGGCATCGAAGAAGTTCTCCAGGTGGGCCAGGTGCAGGTGCTTCTCCACCTTGACGTTGAAGACGAAGGCGACCGGCGGCGGCGTGCGGTACATCGCCAGGATCTTCTCCGCCGGCGTCTTCGGTTCCTTCTCCTTCTTCTTGTTCTTCTCCGGCACCTCCACGAGGTAGCCCCTCTCGACCCACCGCTGCCAGGCGTGGTGTTTGTCGACCTCCGGCAAGCCGCCCTCGGCGTACGCTCGGCACTGGCCGGGGTTCTCGGAAATGCTGAGGGTGCCACGGTCACCCATGAACGACTCGTAGAAACTGCGGGCGCTCGTGGTGCTGAACGTCTCGTACAGCGCTCGCACCGTGCCGGCGGGCGTCTCGAACCGGTACAGCGCGTACACGTTGTCGTGCCACTCGTAGCGGTCCCAGTAGTCGGCGCCTCCGTCGGCCCAGACGGAGATGGGCCGGGCGCCCAGGAACCATCCGAAGACGTCAATCTGATGGCTGCCGAGGTCGCAAATCGGCCCCCCGCCGTACTTCTTGAACCACCGCCAGTTGCGGAACTGGAACGGGCTCTCGTAGCCGTACTTCGTGAGGGTGCCCTGGTCGATGGGATAGTTTTTGGGAAATCCATGGGGCGCGCTCGCCCATTTCGAGCGGTTCCATTGACCGTACACCTGGGTGATGCGGCCGAGCAGGGCGGCCTCATCCAGCAGTTTCTCTTTCGCGTGCCGATACCTCGGATTGGACCGCCGCTGATGGCCGATCTGGAGCAGGTTGCCGGTCCGCCGGGCCGCCAGGACCATCGCCCGGGCCTGGGCCAAATCGTTGGACATCTCCTTCTCGCAGTAGACCGGCAGGCCGGCCTCCAGGCACGCGATGGTGTGCTCGGCGTGCATCCAGTCGGGCGTGGCCACGATGGCCGCCTGGAGGTCCGTCTCCTCCGTGAGCAGGTCCCGCCAGTCTTCGTACACCTTGGCCTCGTGGCCGTAGGCTCGCAGCCGCCGGCTTGTGTACCGTTGGCTGTAGGACCAGATGTCACAGACGGCCTGGAAGTGGACGCCCGGGATCTTTATGGCCTGGCTGGCCAGGACGCGGCCCTGGGTGCCGCCGCCGATGAGGGCGACGTTCAGGGGCGCCGCGGCGTCCTCGCCGCCCTTCAGGACCAGCGGCGCCGCCACGAGGCCCGCGCCGCCGACGGCCGAGGACTTCAGAAACCCGCGCCGGCTGACTCCGCCTTCCGTGCCGCTCCGTGTGCCCGTGCCCATGGCTCGTCCTCCCCTTTGTGGAATGCGCGTTCGGCCTTCATCCGGTACTCGGCCGGCGGGGCCGAACCCCGCAGCCTTTTCCGGAGGGGCGAGCGTTTCGGCGCCGCGGCGTCCGTGTCCTCCGGCGTAGGTGGGATGGCGGACTGAAACTCACGTCCCCCGGCGACTCGAGAATCGGCTTGACGACGCACCATCAAAACCCCATGTTGTATACCTTGCCCGGCGTGGCGCGAGGCCGCGGACGCTGAATGCGTATCCGTTCGGAAAGGAAGGTGAAACGATGGCAGCGCGAGAGCAAAAGGTCCTGCGGGAAAACGGGCCGGTGGCCCGGAAGCGCGGCCGCACGGGTGCCGACCGCCGCGCCCTCCGACGGTCCCGACGGAAGACGGCGGCGGGGCTCGCGGCGGCGGCGCTGATTCTGGCCGCGTGCGGATATGCCGGGGGTGCGGAAACGCCTCCCCCGGGGCCGCAGAATCATAACCGGGCGGCCAGCGCCGAGGCGTTCACCGACTGGGGCTTCGGTCTGTTCATCCACTGGGGGCCGGTGGCCCAGATGGGCAAGGAGATCAGTTGGCCCGTCCATCGGGCGTCCGAGGCGTTTCGCGACAAGTATTTCTCGCTCTACAAGACGTTCAACCCGGCCAAGTTCGCGCCCGAACGGTGGGCGAGGCTGGCGAAGCACGCCGGCATGAAATACGTGGTCTTCACCGCGAAACACTGGGACGGTTTCTGCATGTTCGACAGCAAGTACACCGAATTTGACATCATGAACACGCCGTATGGCCAGGATATCTGCGCTCAACTCGCCGACGCCTTCCATAAAGAAGGAATAGCCCTGGGGTGGTACTATGGCCCCGTGGACTGGCACTACCTTTATAAGATGGGCACGAAGGGAGTTTATCAGCACAACGTCCCGCTCAGAAAATACAAGAAACCTTTCGGGACGCACGACCTCGCGCTGGTGCCCTATGAACTGAAACAGATCGGGGAACTGCTCTCCAATTATGGCAAGGTCGCCGTCATGTGGTACGACTGGTACGGGGACTGCACCGCCTTGAAGCGACACACGTGGACCCTCCAGCCGGACGTGTTCATCGCCCGCAGCGAAATCGCCACGCCCGAGCAGCGCATCCCCAAGCCCGGCAAGGCCCCGAAGGGTCCCTGGGAAACCTGCATGACCATGGGCCGACAGTGGGCCTACAGGCCGAACGATACCTACAAGTCCGTCACGCAACTCGTGCACATCCTGGTCAAGGTCCGGGCGATGGGCGGCAACTACCTGCTGAACGTCGGGCCGAAGGCGGACGGCACGCTCCCCGAACCGCAGGTCGACATCCTGAAGGGCCTGGCCGAATGGATGGACGTCAATGCCGAGGCCATTCACGGCGTGCGGCGATGGAAGACAACCCGGGAGGGCGACCTCTGGTTCACCCGGAAGAAGGACGGCAGCGCCCTGTACGCCGTCCTGCTCCGCTGGCCCGACGGCCCGGAACTGACCGTCTCATCGCTGAAAGGCGCCCCCGTGAAGGGCGTTCGCCTGCTCGGAACCCCGCGTGACCTGAAATGGCACCGGGGCAAGAAGGGCCTGACGGTCCGCCTGCCCGAGGAGCAGCCGGGCAAGCACGCCTTTACCCTGGAGGTGGCGCTCCAGAAGCAGGATTGACGGGCCGTTCGCGGCCGCGAAGCGGTCCCGCGTCCGGCCTCGGCTCGGCGGCAGGCTCCAGCCGTCTCTTCTTCCGCGCCCCCTCGGCCTCGACCGGCCGATTTCGCTTGCATCCGCTGCGAGCCCGGCTATAGAAGAGAGACCGTTGCACGCCTCGGCCAAAGGTCCCGGACGCCGGAGCACGACGATGCCCAGTCGCCTGACGATGCTCGGCTGTGTGGTTCTCGGGGGATGGATGGCGGTGGTCGGCTGTACCCCACCCCCCCGGGAGGAAGAACCGATTCCCCAGGTGCCCCCGCCCGAGCAGATCCTGAGCCTGGAGGCGAGCGGACTCCGGGCCGAAGCGGCGCCGGAGGTGCTCCGTCGGCTCCTGGGCGACCCCTCGCCCCTCATCCAGGCCCAGGCGGCCCAGTTGCTGGCGGCCCTGGCGGCCGAGGATCGGCCCGGCCTGGCCGGCCCCGCCCTCACGCACGGCGACCCCCTGGTCCGGGGCATCGCCCAGGCGTCCTACATCGACCACCACCCCTACGGCCTGGCCCCGGTCATCGTCCGGGGCCGCGTCGTCGAGGACACCCCGACGGTCCTGGACGCCCTGGCCCGGCTGGGCGATCCCCATGGCCGGGTGGACCTGCACGAGGTCATCGCCGACCGTCGGCAGGCCCTGCGGAGCGCGCTGGAGAAGGATCCGCCGACGGCGGTGCTGGCGGCCGACATCCTCGCCCGCATCGCCGACGCCGGCGCCCGACGATGCCTGCTCCGCCTGACCGAGTCGGCCGACGGCCCAGTGCTGGCCAAGGCGGTTCGCGCCGCCGTCCGCCCCCGGCTGAGCCTCGGCCCGACCGTCCTGCCGCTTGTGTTCGACCGGGGCCTCGCCGGCCGGCGCGCCGCCATGCGGGCCCTGGTGACCTCGCCGGACCCCCGGCTCCATGGGCTGCTTCGCCGGGGGCTGAAGGACGAAGACCTCGCCGTCCGACGCAACGCCATCCGGGCGGCGGGCAACCTGGGGGCGGCGGCGCCCGTCGACCTGCTTGCCGCCTTCCTCGAAGACGGCGGCCAGGCCGACGGCCTCAAAGCGGACGCGCTCCAGGCCCTGGGGGTCGTCGGCCGGCCGGCCGCCGACGTGCTCCGGGACTACATTCGGACCTCGGAGGCGGGCCCCGCCCTCCAGGCGCGGGCGATGATGGCGCTGGCGCCGAACGCCGGCCGAGGCGACATCGGCTGGGCCACGGCCCGGCTGGATTCGGAGAACACCTCCGTCCGTGCCGCCGCCGCCGGCGTCCTGGGTCGTATCGGCCACCCGGAGGCCCAGGCCGCCCTCGTCGCCGCACGCACGGACCCCGAGCCGCTCGTCCGGGCCACCGTCGCCAAGGCCTTGGGCCAGATCGGCACCATCTATGCCGCCAGGAACCTGCGCCCCATGCTGGACGATCCCGACCCGCTGGTCGTCTCCATGGCCGCGTGGGGCCTCGGCGCCACCGGCTGGCCGGAGGCCGTCCCCGCCCTCGTCGAGGTCGTCACTTCCCGCCGCAGCGGGGAAGGGGTGCCCGTGTGGGTGGGGGAGATGTACGCCCGGCCGGCACTGGCGGCCACGGAGGCCCTCGGCCGCGTGCGGTCCCAGGTGGCCGTCCAGGCGCTCCGCCGGCTGCTGGAGGCGGAGCCGTGGCGGATTCGGGCCGCCGCCTGCGACGCCCTCCGCGTGGAGGCCGAGAAGTCTGATGCGACGATCGCCGCCCTCGAGACGCGGCTGGAGGACCCCGTCGGCGTGGTCCGCGCCCATGCGCTGATGGCGCTGGATGCGCTCGGCAAGACCTGCCCGCCGGGAGCGCCGGAGGCCGGGTAGGGCCGGGCTTCCCGCCGGGGCCGGGCCGTCCGGCACGTCGGTCAGCGCCGGTCGCGGGCCGGGGCATCGGGCACCGGCTCGCCTGAGACTTGCAGGATCAGCCGGCGGTATGCCGTCAGCGGCGGCTTGCCCTCATCAGTCACTTCCAGAATGACGTGGACGGTCCGGCCGGCCGCCTGCTTCGGCACCGAGACCGTCGCCTCGGCCGAGTCGGCCCCGGCCACGGGCACCTCGCCCCGGTACGTGCCGGCCTCCCGGTAGACCCACCACGTGAAGCCGAGGGCGTCGCCGTCCGGGTCGATTCCCTTGGCCGTCAGGCGGACCGCCTCGCCGGGGTCGGCCTTTATCTTCAGGACGCGGCGCGTCGTGTCGCCGTTGACGACGGCCGAGGGCGCGTGGTTTGCCTCCTCGAACGGTTTGACGCACCAGTCCATGCGGGCTTCGAACTCATTCTGATACGCCTCGCGCCAGCGATAGATGGTGGCGAGGGAACTGCGCTTCCCCTCGACCGTGTCGGCGGCGTCGCGATACTCGTTGCCGCGGCCGGTGGGGCGGAACCGGCCGCCCCATCCGCCCCGCTCGGGATGCTCCGGGTCGCCCAGGCCGTTGGGGAGAAGATAGAAGAAGGACGGCGTGTCGCCCTCCTTGACTCCCGCCTTGCCGACGGCCTTGGATGGGTAGAGGGGCCCCAGCGGGCCGTGGCCGGTCCGCACGTTCTCGCGAAGCCATGCCGGTGAGACGAGCGACTGGTCGCCTTTGGCGTACATGCCGCAGAAGCACGGCCGCGAGTAGATCCAGAAGACGTCCGGATGATGCTTCTTGACCCACCCGGCAGTCTTGTCCTGGTCGGCGATGGAGTGGACGCGAATCTTGGCCTTGAGGCGTTTGGCCTCGTCGGCGGGGCGCGTTTCGGCAATCTTCCAGATGGCTTGGGCGAGTTCCCTCGGCCCGCCCCAGATGCCGAACCACACGGGACGCGGGTCGTCGCGCTCCAGGACCCGGACGATCCAGTCGGAGGCCTCCGAGTTCATGTCCGGGCCCACCTTGTGCTTGTCGGTGTCGCGGCCGTCCTTGATGAGGCCGAGGAGCCGCTCTGCCGAGGGATAATCCGGCCGGTGCTTCCGCAGGTTCCCCACCACCTGGCCGTAGGCCTCCACCCGTTCGCGGATGAGTTCGGGCCGGGTGTTGCGGTCGTGGCCCCATCCGAGGCCGGTCAGCAGGCCCTCGACCTGGTAGTCGCAGGCGTAGAGGAGGAAGCGGACCATGGACTGCATGTCGTCCGGGTCGCCGCCGATGTCGGTCATGAGGACGTAGCGATGCTTGGCCTCGGCGGGGACGGGCGGGAGCGGCCCTTTCGCCGCCGCGGGTCCGCACAGGCCTGCCGCCAGCAGAACGGCCGGAAGGACGTGTCGCATGGTGTGACCTCCTTTAGGGGTTGGGTGTGCGACCACCAAGTGTACCGGTCGCCCGGCCGCCGCCGCAAGCGTTTGGTAACGACAGGCCACCGAGGCCGAAACGCGACGGTGGAACCAAGGCGCCGGGCAAGCCCGGCGGCTAAATGTGAGTCGGAATCGCACTTGCTGTTTGTTCCGCCTTCCGCCTTCCGCCTTCCGCGTTCGCCGGGTTCGCCCGCTTGACCTTGCCCCGACGGGGGTGTAGCCTCCCCGCATGGCCAAACTGAGCGACAGCGTCCAGTACCTGAAGGGCGTCGGCCCGAAGCGCGCCCGGCTGCTGGCCCGGCTGGGCGTGCGGACCGTCGGCGAGGCCCTCCAGTTCTTCCCCCGCAAGTACGTGGACCGCGGCAGCGCGGTGCCCGTTGCCCGGGTTCGGGAAGGGGAGGAGCAGACCGTCCGCGGCCGGATCGTCGACATGCGCTCGCCGCGGTACACCGAGCGGCTGGAGGCGCTCATCGCGGACGGTTCCGGCTCAATGCGGGTCGTCTGGTTCCATGCCCGGTTCCTCGCCAAGGCCCTGGCCACCGGCGCCGAGTACCTCTTCTACGGACGGGTGAACCGGTACAAGGGCCGGCTCCAGTTGCAGCACCCGAAGTTCGAGCGCCTGGACGAGTCGGGCCAGGCGCCCGGCAGCCGCATCCTCGTCGAGTACCCCGTGACCGAGGGCCTCCAGCAGGCCTCGCTCCAGGGGATGACGACCGAGGCGCTTCGCGTCGGCCTGCCGCTGGTCAAAGAAACCCTGCCGCAGGCGATGCGCGAGCGGCTGGACCTGGCGGACCTGGCGTCGGCCTTGAAGATGATCCACCGGCCCGAATCGATGGACGAGGTCCGCCGGGCCCGCCGCCGGCTGGTCTTCGGCGAGTTCTTCCTGATGCAACTGGCCGTGGTGCTGCGCCGGCGAAGCGCGGCGGCCTCCACCGCCGCGCCGCCCATCGAGGTATCCGACAAGGTCGATGCCCGCATTCGGGGCCGGTTCCCGTTCACCTTCACGGGCGCCCAGGACCGGGCCATCGAGGAAATCCGGGCCGACCTGGCGCGCCGCCGGCCCATGATCCGCCTCCTCCAGGGCGACGTGGGCTGCGGCAAGACGGCCGTGGCGCTCTACGCGGCGCTGGCGACCGTGGCGGCGGGGTATCAGGCCGCCGTCATGGCGCCGACGGAGATCCTGGCCGTCCAGCACTACCTAAACGTGGAGAAGTATCTCGTGGGCAGCCGTGTGCGGTGGGCGCTGCTGGTGGGCGGCATGGCGGCGGGGGAACGCAAGAAGGTCCTCCGCCGCATCCGCCGCGGCGAGGCCGACATCGTCGTCGGCACGCACGCCCTCATCCAGCAGGACGTGGCGTTCCACCGCTTGGGCCTGGTGGTCGTGGACGAGCAGCACAAGTTCGGCGTGCTCCAGCGCGCCGAAGCCAAGTGGCGAACCGGCGCCGAGAAGCCCGATGCCGAGCCGCACTACCTCGTCATGACCGCCACGCCCATCCCGCGGACGCTGGCGCTGACGGTTTTCGGGGATCTTGATATCTCGACTATTGATGAGATGCCGCCCGGCCGGCCGCCCGTCCAGACGTGGGCCGTCGGCCCGGACGAGCGGCGAAAGGCATACGATTTCGTGCGGGGCCAGTTGCGGGCCGGCCGGCAGGCGTTCGTCGTGTATCCCCTGGTGGAGGAGAGCGAAGCGCTCCAGGTCCGCGCCGCCACCGAGGAGGCCGAGCGGCTCGCCCGCGACGTCTTCCCCGATGCCGAGGTCGGCCTGCTGCACGGCCGGATGAAGCCGGAGGAGAAGGACGCGGTCATGGACCGCTTCCGCCGGGGCGAGGTGCGGGTGCTCGTCTCCACGCTCGTCATCGAGGTGGGCGTCGACGTGCCCAACGCCACCGTCATGCTGGTCGAGCACGCCGAGCGGTTCGGCCTGTCGCAGTTGCACCAGTTGCGCGGGCGCATCGGCCGGGGGGCCGAGAAGAGCACGTGCCTGCTCCTGGCCGAGCCGAAAACCGAGGAGGCCGAGCAGCGCATCCGCGTGATGGGCGAGACGACCGACGGCTTCCGCATCGCCGAGGAGGACCTCCGCCTCCGCGGGCCGGGCGAGTTCTTCGGCACCCGGCAGCACGGCATGCCGGAACTCGCCATCGGCAACATCGTCGAGGATTACGACCTGCTGCGCCTGGCGCGGGCGGAGGCGCTTCGGTGGATCGAGAAAGACCCGGACCTGTCGTCCCCGGCGTCGCGGGGGTTGCGGCGGGCGCTGGCGAAACGCTTCCGCGAGACGCTTCGGCTTATTGAAGTCGGTTGACAAACAGGTTTCGCCGCGGAGAGCGCTGAGAAAAGTAATCTCGAATTGGCGATTTGAGAATTCGGATTGGGTGACGGCATGCGCGTCTTCCCGTTTAATCCGAAATCCGCGATCTGCAATCCAAAACTTCACTTCCTCGGCGTCTTCTGTGACCTTCCACGAAGACGGGTCGGTCAAGGAGGATTTGCCGGTGACACGTTCGGTCTTCCATCCCTGCGGCGAGGGCCGTGGCCGTTTGGCCGCCTTTCGGCCGAAAAACCGGCAACCGATCTGCCTTCCGGCGATTTTGGTGTATACTGTAGCGGAACACCTCGCACCAGGACAACGCATCGCCGAGCCCGATAGCCTCGCCCATCACCTCTGAAGGGGCGACTCGTGGCCGGGGAGGACATCACGCTCGTGCCACGGCCGGTCTTGCCTGCCTGCCGTAGCCCAAAGGGCGAAGGCTTGTCCGGCCGTGCGGCTGCTGACAGAACTCCCTCTCCCTTGATGGGAGAGGGATGGGGTGAGGGTGAACGGCCTGGACGCGAGGTCGCGATCCCCCTCACTCTGACCCTCTCCCGCCGGGCGAAGAGCCATTTTTATGACAATTCCGGCCTCCCGGGCGGCCGGATCGCCGCCTCCCACCGCCGGTACATGCGGAACTTTCGGGTTTCTCCCTTGAGTCTCTGCACACGGGCTCTTGAGGAATGAGTGCCGGAGAGCACATCAGGCGGTGCGTAGGCCGGCGTGCACGGTCACGGGCGAGACCGTGTGAGGCGACTGGCGCTGCGCACCACGAGTCTGCCGCTTCTTGCATCACGTAAGTATTGTCGCTTGCAAGACTTGTGTCCAAAAAGGGCGATCCGTTTGGATCGGCTCGAACCGTGCAGGGGCGCACCACGGCACGCCGGCGGCCCCCGCCTCAGACGCGTAATCTCATGTGTCGCCCGGCTCAGCCGCCGCGGACGCCCTCGGCAATACGGTCGCCGACCTCCTTGTCGATATGGCGCCAGTATTCCAACGCCCGCTTCAACACGGGCTCGGTGACGCCCTTCGTGAGATGCCTGACGACATTGGAAACCAGCCGGTCGCGCTGTGCGTCGTCCATGACCTGGCGCACCAGGGTTCCCGGCTGACCGAAGTCGTCATCGTCCTTCCGCTTGGTGTAAGCGGCGCGGGTGAACTCGCCACTGGCGCTCCAGATGGCGTCCTCCGGATAGCGCTGGCTGTCGGCCTGCGGGCCGCCCTTGGAGTTCGGTTTATAGACCGGATCGGTGACGTTCTCAATCCGCATCCGGCCCCCCTTGCTGGAACTGTGCACCGGACATTTCGGCCGATTGACCGGGATCTGCTTGTAGTTGACACCCAGTCGCGCCCGGTGGGCATCGGCGTAGGACACGAGGCGGGCGAGCAGCATCTTGTCCGGGCTCGCGCCGATCCCCGGTACGAGGTTGTTGGGATCAAATGCCGCCTGCTCGACCTCGGTGTGAAAATCGCTCGGATTGCGGTTCAGCGTCAGACGCCCGACTTCCTGGAGCGGATAGTCGCCGTGCGGCCACACCTTGGTCAGGTCAAAGGGATTGAACCGGTAGGTTTCCGCGTCCCTGAAAGGCATGATCTGGACCTTCAGCGTCCAGGAGGGGTAATCGCCTCGCGCGATCGCTTCAAAAAGATCGCGACGGTGGGCATCCGGGTCCGTGCCGGCCACCCGGTCGGCCTCCTCATCCGTAAGGAAGTCAATGCCCTGGTCGGTCTTGAAGTGGTATTTTACCCAGACACGTTCGCCTTCGGCGTTGACCCACATGAAGGTGTGGCTCGAGTAGCCGTTCATGTGCCGGTAACTTTTGGGAACGCCGCGATCACTCATCAGAATGGTGACTTGGTGGGCGGATTCCGGCGACAGCGTCCAGAAATCCCACTGCATGTCATGGTCGCGCAGGCCGCTGTCGGCCCGGCGCTTCTGAGAATGGATGAAATCTTGGAATTTCATGGGATCGCGCACAAAGAACACCGGCGTGTTGTTGCCCACCATGTCGTAGTTGCCCTCGGTCGTATAGAACTTCAGGGCGAAACCCCGTACGTCCCGCCAGGTGTCGGGACTACCGGCCTCGCCGGCCACCGTGGAAAACCGGGCAAGCACCTCGGTCTTCGCGCCCGGCTGGAACACCGCCGCCTTGGTGTGAGCGCTGACATCCTCTGTCACCTCGAAGTGCCCGAATGCCCCCGAGCCCTTCGCATGGGGCTGGCGGTCCGGGATCATCTCCCGGTTGAAGTTCGCCATCTGCTCCATCAGGTAGTGGTCGTGGAGCAGAATGGGACCGTCGGGCCCCACGGTCAGCGAATACTCGTCGCTGGATACCGGGATGCCCGCATCCGTCGTCGTGGGTTTCCGGTCGTCCTGTGACATTGCAATAGCTCCTTTTTATTGTCCGCCCTGCACCGTGCAGCCTGTTTTCCGGGACTCGCCGGATGGACGCCGGCCACCGGCCGCCGCGAGACTTCCTGATAATTCTATCACGCTCCTGGGAGGGAATTCGACCTAAAACCACTTTTCTCCCGCCTCCCTTCGGCACGGGCGGCGGCCTCGAGGCGCCGCCCTGCCATTCCCGTGCCGTCGGCCCCTCATGCGCTATATGCGGGGGTCTGGGGCGCAGCCCCAGGCCGTGTCCTTCCCCTCCCACCACGGGAGCGGACGCGGTGACTGCTGCGCGAGGTTGCTGCCACATGACGACGCTACGGGAGAAACTCATCAAGATCGGTGCGAAGGTCGTGGCGCACGCGCGGTACGTGATCTTCCAGATGGCCGAGGTCGCTGGACTCAAGCGATGGTTCGCGGCGATCCTTGAGTGGATCCGGCGTCTGCGGCCGCCGCAAACGGCGCCGGCCCCATAGCGCCGGTGCTGGTGGCCGACGCAAACGTGTCCGGGACAAGACCACGCCGCCGCTTCTTCGGCTTGTTGCGTTTCGGGGAGGAGTCTGTAGCATAAGGCTGGTCAGCCGACGCGTTGACCGCAGGCAGCAAGGCAGGAGGAGAGATCGGTCGCCGGGAAGGAGAACGCGCCATGGCCAACATCCAGGTCGAACGGCTGAAACGTCTGCCCCGGCGGGGCAACGAGGTGTGGCAGGGCGGCCTCGTGCGAATGCCGGCCTGGGTGACGGGCGAAGGGCCGGAACCGTACCGGCCGATCATGCCCGTGTGGATCAGCCTCGTGACGGACCTGGCGGGCACGGGCCGGCAGATGCATCGCCGCGAGGAGGCGACGTTTCAGTCGGCTCTGGACGCCCTCGTCGACTTCGCCACGGACGAGACGCTGGCCGGCTACCGGCCCGGAAAACTCGAGGTCAACGACCCGGCCCTGGCCGAGCACCTGGCGGGGCTGCTGGCCGAGGCCGACGTCCGCGTCGAGCACCGCGCCAAACTCCTCGCCCTGGAACGGTATATGGACGGCATGGCTGAATACTTGTACGAAGGCGCGTTGCCCCCGGGTATCCTCGAAGGCAAGAACGTGACGCTGGAGCGGGTGCGGTCGTTTGCGGAGGCGGCCAAGGCGTTTTACGAGGCGGCGCCCTGGGCACACCTCTCGAACCAGGACGTGATCGAGGTCGAGGCGCCCTCGCCCGATGCCGGCCTGCGGTACGCCGTCGTGCTGGGCCAGGGCGGGGCGGAACACGGCCTGGGATTCTACGATTCGCTCGAGCAGTATTGGGCCATGGTCGGGGGGGAACCCATGGAGGCGTGGATGGGCCGAGGCGGCCTGTATTCCATGACGTTCGACGAGATCACCTGCCTGCCCTTTGCCGATGCCGACCTGTGGGAGGACGAGGGCCTGCCGGTGGCCAGTCCGCGGGCGTACCCGGTGCCCGTCCGCTTCGATCGCAGGAAAGGCGTCCGGCGGCTTAGCGCCAAGGTCCTCGCCTTCATGGAAGGGCTGCTCCGGGCCCTGGCCGAGACGACGGAAGAGGAGATGGACGCCGGCCGATGGACGCGCCAGGTTGAAACGCCCGACGGGCGGGTCACCTGCCGCCTGTCGCTACCCTTTCTGCTGGAGACGCCCGACCGCAAGACGCTTATGGACCACGGCCTGATGCCGGACCGGCGGGGGATGGAGCAGATGAACGCCCAGATCGGCCGGTTTCTGGAGGAGCGGGCCGACCCCGACGCCGACCTCGAGGAAATCAACGCCCTCATCGCGGAGGAGTTCGCGGGCAAGACGCCCGACCCGGAGAAATGGGCCGGCCGGACGCCGCTCGAACAGGCCCAGGACTTGTGCTACCAGGCGTTCGACGCCATCGGCCGCCGGCGAATCCAGTTGGCCTGCCAGGCACTGGAGGTCTGCCCGGACTGCCCCGACGCCTACGTCATCCTGGCCGAGAGTACAGGCAACCCGGAGAAGGCGCTCGACCTGTACGAGAAAGGCGTGGAGGCCGGCCGTCGGGCGCTCGGCCCCGAGACGTTCGAGGAAGACGCCGGCCACTTCTGGGGCGTGCACGAGACCCGTCCCTTCATGCGGGCCCTGTTGGGCCTGGCCCAGGTTCAGCAAGGGCTGGGCCAAGCCGAGGAGGCCGTGGCCAACTATCGCGAACTGCTCCGGCTGAATCCCGGCGACAATCAGGGGGTGCGTTATCTCCTGCTGCCGCTCCTGATCGAGCAGGGTGACGACGATGCCGCCTCCGACCTGCTGGAGCAATACGACGAGGAGATGGCTGCCGTCTGGCAGTACTGCCGGGCGCTGCTGGCATTCCGCAAGCAGGGCGACGGCCCAGAAGCCCAACGCCTGCTCCGTGAGGCCATAGACGTGAACTCGTTCGTGCCGGAGTACCTTCTGGACGAGGAGGAGCCGCCCGGCTGGCCTGACAGTTACGCCCCCGGCAGTGAAGAGGAGGCCTTGGTCTGCCGAGAGGAGTGCCGGGGCGCCTGGGAATCGACGCCGGGTGCGCTGGACTGGCTCGAGCAAACAACCGAGGCGGAAGAAGGAGCATGAAGTTTCCTCATAGGGTGCCCGGTTGGTCAGAAACGCGCTGGGGCGGTCCAAGCGACCGCCGTGGAGTTGCGCGGACCGGATGGACGGGCGGCGACGACTTCGTGCCAATCAGGTGGCCGTTCGGCCGGAATGTTGGGCCTGTTTTCGGCTCGCTGAACGGGCGCTGAACGGGCAGGGCGTCACGGCCGTAAGCCTTTGTATCAAAAAGACTTACGATTTCGAGAAAACCGACTCTTCATCAGCGGGTCCCGGGTTCGAGTCCCCTGGTGGCCCACCCGCGACCACCGAGGGCGAGGACGCGCAAGCGTTGCGGGCCCCGACACGTGCGCGCCCTCGCGTTTCATCTTCTCCGCCTTCTCGGCTTGCCAACCGATGACAACGGATGGCGACCCGTGCAGGCGGCGCGCTGAAAATGCGCTGAAAGGATCCGCGGCCGTTCCGGTGGGTGTGGAGGCGTGAACGGTTGCTTTCACGGCCTTGGCTTTGCATAAAGGCGCGGTGATTCACTGCACGACGTACCGCCACGTCCGGCCCAGGCCGGATGCCAGGCTGTCGAGCCCGGAGTAGACCACCGGCGTGACGACCAGCGTCGTGAACGTGCCTACCAGCAGGCCGGTCGCCGCCACGATGGCGAGCGGGCTCATCCGTTCCAGCCCCACGGCCATCTCGAAGACGAGCGGCGAGAGGCCCACCACTGTCGAGAACGTGGTCATCAGGATCGGCCGGATGCGCAGCCGGACCGACTGGAGGATAGCCTCCCGCTTCTCCAGGCCCTCGCGCCGGGCGTTTTTGATGAAGTCCAGCAGCAGGACGCTGTTGTTGATGACCGTGCCGACCAGGAAGATCATCCCCATGTTGCCCGGGTTGGTCATCGGCTTGTTGAAGATAAGGAGTCCCCACAACCCGCCCGCGACGGCGAGCGGAATGGCCGACATGATGACCAGCGGGTCGGCCAGCGACCGGAACATGGCCACCAGCAGCAGGTAC
>Ga0180433_10000994_pt1 | contig 47981 bp, 47 predicted proteins | sample SS_ome_8_FD_132980 | JGI IMG/M metagenome (GOLD analysis project Ga0180433, IMG submission 132980) | Hypersaline lake sediment archaeal communities from the Salton Sea, California, USA - SS_1_D_1 metaG | ecosystem: Environmental > Aquatic > Non-marine Saline and Alkaline > Hypersaline >...
GATTATATTCCTCGCTATTTGGCTCCATTTTTGAGCTCAATTTCGCTGAATTTATAAATTCAGCTGAAATTTCCGTTCAAAAATAAGCTGAAAAAGCGCGAAACCTAATCCCCAAAGCCTTTTTGACAACACTATCTAATCGTCATCTTGACGATTTTTTGGTCTTCTTTTGGACGATCCCCCGGCTCTGTCGGGGTATTTTCTATCTTCTCAATCACATCGTAACCCTTGACCACTTCGCCAAAGATAGTATGGCGCATGTGGAGCCACGGTGTTTGAGCCGTCGTGATAAAAAACTGACTGCCATTGGTGTTGGGCCCGGCGTTGGCCATGGCTAAAAGACCCTTCTTATCAAAAGAAATATCCTTATTGCACTCATCTTCAAAGGGTTTGCCCCAGATGGACTCCCCTCCACGCCCCGTTCCTGTGGGATCTCCTCCCTGGATCATGAAATCTTTGATCACACGGTGAAAAATGAGCCCATTGTAGTAGCCATCCTTAATGTGCTTGAGGAAGTTCTCACACGTTTTTGGCGCTACGGCCTCATACAGGCGGATTTCGATGGTGCCACTATTTGTTTCCATGATGACAATTGGATCTTTACTCATTTTAGTCCCTATATTACTTTTTTTTGTTGATGTAGGTGGTGCGCAGTATTTTTACTTCGGTCACTGGGCGATTTTGGGCTCCTGTGGGGGTATTTTCAATCGCTTGGACGACATCATACCCTTTGATCACCTCGCCAAAAATTGTGTGGCGGCCATTGAGCCAGGGGGTTTTATCACAGGTGATAAAGAACTGGGAGCCATTGGTATTGCGGCCACTATTGGCCATGGCGAGCAATCCCTTGCGATTGAATGTCACACTTGAGCTACACTCATCTCTAAATGGCCCTCCCCAGATCGATTCACCGCCACGCCCAGTTCCTGTAGGGTCTCCCCCTTGGATCATGAACCCTTTGATCACTCTGTGAAAGATCACATTGTCGTAATAGCCTTGTTTACAGTGGACTATGAAATTTTCACACGCCTTGGGAGCGATATCTGGAAAGAGACGGAGTTCAATAACGCCCCGATTGGTTTCCATGACGATATTATTGACCTTAGTATACCCAAAACATGTACTTAAACCCAACATAGTTAATAAACAAACAAATAACTTTTTCATAAATAACCCATTTTATTGACTCTGATTAATAAACTGTGTAAACTAAAAATGTAAATAAGGTTAATTTTATGTACGATCCATTAGAGCCAGGAACAGATCCCTCACAAAACTTCCTCGAGTATCCCGAGCAACCCTTGGATAAGATCTTCAACCCTCGGAGCGTTGCCGTTGTGGGGGCGACCGAGAAAGAAGGGAGTGTTGGGCGCACGTTGATGAATAATTTAATTCATACCGACTTTGGAGGCAAGATATTCCCTGTTAACCCGAAGAGGGAGGCAGTTTTAGGCCTCAAGTGTTACCCGAGTGTTGAGGCAATTGATGAAGAGGTTGACCTCGTTGTGATCGTCACTCCCGCCAAAACAGTGCCCAAATTGATCCAAGCCTCGTGCGATAAAGGGATTAAGGCCGCTGTGATCATCTCTGCGGGCTTTAAGGAGCTTGGCCCTCCTGGGATTGCCTTAGAAGAGGAGATTTTAGCGATTGCCCGCAAGTCGGGCATGCGGATCATTGGCCCCAACTGCTTGGGTGTGATGAATCCCATCTTAGGTCTTAACGCGACCTTTGCCGCCGACATGGCCTACCCCGGTAACATCGCCTTTATTAGTCAGTCTGGGGCGATGTGCACAGCTGTATTGGATTGGAGCTTTAAGGAAAAGATTGGCTTTAGCTCCTTTGTTTCGATTGGCTCGATGGCCGACGTCCAGTGGGGCGATCTGATCAATTATTTAGGGAATGACCATCAGACAAAGAGTATCCTCATCTATATGGAGAGTATTGGCGATCCTCGATCGTTCCTTTCAGCGGCGCGCCGCGTCGCTTTGACAAAACCGATCGTTGTGATCAAGTCGGGGCGGACAGAAGTGGCTGCCCAGGCCGCCGCCTCCCACACCGGATCGATGGCGGGCTCGGACGATGTGCTCGATGCCGCCTTTAGACGGGCTGGTGTGATGCGCGTTGACACCATTGGTGAGCTCTTTGACATGGCCCTTGTTCTGGCCAAACAGGAGGAGCCCAAAGGGCCCAACTTGACCATTGTGACCAACGCTGGGGGCCCCGCCGTATTAGCCACCGACGCCACAGCCCTTGGAGGCGCCGAGCTGACAAAAATCAACGATGAGACCATCTCCACTCTCGATGAATTCCTCCCCGACGCCTGGTCGCGGAGCAACCCCATTGACCTACTTGGCGATGCCGATGCCAAGCGGTATAGCGATGTAATCCGCGTGGTGGCCGCCGATACGACAAGTGATGGGATCTTAGTGGTCCTCTCCCCCCAAGATATGACCGAACCCGAGAAGACCGCCGCCGCTTTAACCCCTTATCAAAAAATTCCCGGCAAGCCCATCCTCGCCAGCTTTATGGGAGGGAAGGCTATCGATGCCGGCGCTGCCATGCTCAAGAAAAGTGGCATCCCCTGCTTTGACTACCCCGACAGCGCAGCGAGCGTGTTTGCCAAAATGTGGAGTCACAGCAAAGATCTCAAATCGCTCTACGAGACCCCTGCCATCCGCGATCACAGTGCCATTGCTGAGACAAGCGCCGCTGAGGCAATCATAAAAAATGCCCTGAGCGAAAAGCGGGACTTGCTCACAGAGATGGAGTCAAAGGATCTTCTCAAAGCCTACGATATTCCCGTCGTCCAGACGGTGATCTGCGCTACGCGCGATGAAGCGATCAAGGCGGCTGAAGAGATAGGCTATCCCGTCGTGTTGAAACTCCACTCGGAGACGATCACCCACAAAACTGACGTGGGGGGCGTTAAACTCAACATCAAAAGTGGTGATGAAGTGGGCATCTGCTTTGACGAGATCAAAGAGAGCGTCACACGCCTAAAAGGGGGCGAGCACTTCCTCGGTGTCACCGTGCAACAAATGATCAAACTCGAAGGGTATGAAATCATCTTAGGGAGCACCCTCGATCAACAATTTGGCCCTGTCCTTCTCTTTGGAGCGGGTGGCCAGCTCGTCGAGGTCTTCAAAGATAGCACCCTCACTCTCCCCCCTCTCAACGCCACCTTGGCCAAACGGATGATGGCAGAGACAAAAATCTACACCGCCCTTCAAGGGGTGCGGGGGCGCGGCTCCTGCGATATGGAAAAACTCGAAGCACTCCTCGTCAACTTTGCCCGGATGATTGCCGAGCAACCGTGGATCAAAGAGTGCGACATCAACCCCCTCCTCGCCTCAGAAGATCAACTCATCGCCCTCGATGCTAGAGTCATTCTCCATCCCCACGACACAGATCCAAAACACCTCTCGCACCTTGCGATTCGTCCCTATCCGATTGAGTACATTATGCCCATCAAGCTAGGCGATGGCACAACGGTCAATTGCCGTCCACTGCGCCCAGAAGATGAGCCAGCCATGATCGAGTTTCACAGAGACCTCAGTGAAAAGAGTGTGCGCGGCCGCTACTTCCAATTTATTACGTTGGAGGAGAGAACGGCCCACGAGCGCCTCACACGCCTGCTCTGCAGCGACTACGATCAAGCCATTGCCATTGGGGCAGAGGTTGGCAAAGAGATTGTCGGCGTGGGACGGGTCAATAGGATCATTGGAACAGATGAGGCCTACTTCAAGATCATCATTACCGATAGTTACCAAGGGAAAGGGCTCGGTGGTCAACTCTTTGACCAACTGATCGACATGGCCAAAAAAGAGGGATACACCTGTCTAAAAGCGCAAATTTACGCCGAAAACACCCAACTCATTAGCATGTGTGAGAAGCGGGGCTTTGAGACAAAACCTTCGAAAGACGATCCCGACATCATCCAAGCCAAACTCACCCTTTGAAACGGAGCGCATTGATCTTAAGAACTGTGCGGAGAATGTCGTTGCGCGTCACGATCCCCACAACTTTTTTCTTCTCGTCGATCACCGGGACAAACTTGATCTTTTCCTCAAATAAGACCTCGGCGAGTAAATCGACATCGGTCGACTCGTCAGCGCAAAGAACCTCTTCGGTCATCACCTCCCCCACTTTTTTGTCGGGATTGTGCTGCTCCTCGTAGAGTTCGCGATCTGAGAGAATCCCCAGTAGCTCTCCCCCTTCAGCGACAACAGGGAGACTTGAAAAGCGGTGTTTTGCAAAGGTCTCACGCGCCTCTTTGAGCGACATATCTTTAGACACAGTGATTACAGGAGTCGACATGACCGAGCGGGCAATCACCGTCGCGTGAAGTTTGCGGGAAGACTCTTTGAGGGGCTTGATATACTCCTCAAGGTTTTCCAAATGAAAATCATCTTGTGGGTGCTCCCTCTGCTCTTCATCGTGCTCTTTATCGCGGAGCTTTTCAAAGCCCTCTAAGGCCTCCTTAGAGCGCCATTCCTTGCCGCGATAATAGGGCTGAATTCGGGATGTGCGTGAGACAAAAAACATACTTCCTAAAATACCCCATATCGTGCATAAGATCAACAATGAAGCGCTTAATTCTTCTCCTAATCGTTGCCCTTCCTCTCTGGGGCAAAACCTTTCTTATGACACCCCGTCGGACTGGTACCCACTGGCTCCTCTACAGCATCGAGTACTTGACCAAGCACCGGTGGATCGTCCAAAACCACGCTCCGTGGAATTGGTTTGATTTAGGGGGGGACGACAATCTAGAGCGGTACATCCACTGCCACGAGCTCTACCGCTGTGATAATTTTGACACACACTCAGACAAAGTGATCCTCTTAATCCGCAACTACCGGGAGGCGATGCTGCGCGATCTGCACGATATTGAGATGGCCATAAAATTTGTCGAGCCCGACTACTGCTACTTTGGCAATTTAGAGCTCTTTGAGGCATGGGACCCTGAGCTCCGCCTCCTTGTCCGCTATGAAGACCTCTTAAACGACCCCGAGTCCACCTATCGCACCATCCTCAATTTCCTCGACATCCCCCCCGATCACCTCCCCTCTTTTATGGAAGAGATCGACCTACACAAAAAGCGCGTGATGCGCTATTATAGGCGGTGTGGCGGCGCCCGCTCAAAAGGCAAAGACTTCAACTACCACACCAAGAAATTGACCCATGACGAGATTGAAACATTTGACCGGACTGTGGCTGAGACATTCCCCATTCTTTGGGATCATTATCTCCATCCTTATGCCTACCCTTTTGAGGGGGCAGGAGAGTAAAGAGACCGTCGTCTGCATCCACGGATTGCTCCGCACCCGAATGAACATGGTGCCCATCGCCCGCCACCTCAAAAAAGGGGGCTTTCGCACTGTCAATTGGACCTACCCCTCGCGCAAATACCCCATTCACACCCACGCTGAGATGCTCGTCAATACCCTAAATAGCATTGCCCAAGAAAACCCCGGCGTCCCCATCCACTTCGCAACGCACTCTCTTGGAGGGATCATCACCCGCGCGGCCCTCAGCCACCCCAACTGTCCGCCCGAGGCTAAAGTCGGATGCGCCGTCTTGATTGCCCCTCCAAACAGAGGGTCCCAAACAGCCCGCTCACTCTACAAAAACCGCCTGGCCCGCAAGGCCCTTGGCTGCCACGGCGCCGGCCACGAACTGATGATACAGCCCCCCGAGCACTTTGAAACGATCGGGACCTTCCCTGAGACCAAGGCCATCCTCATCATCAGTGGCACCGCGGGCATCACCCCGCTATTAGATGGGCCTAACGATGGGAAAGTGACCGTCGCCGAGAGCTGCCTTGACACTCCCCACGAGCACGAAACCTTTCTCGCTGGACACAGCTGGATTTGCTACGATCCCCGCGTCATCCGGCGTGTGAGAGAGTTCCTCTCGTGCTCAAGGAGCCAAACCTTCCGCTCAAGCCCACACGAGAAGCCTCCCAGTCCCCCATCGCTCCCGATCACTCGATGACACGGCACCACGATGACAAATCGGTTGGCCCCATTTGCCGACGCGGCCGCCCGGTAAGCCTTGGGCCGCCCCACACTTTGCGCTAGCTCCTGATACGAGCATGTTGTTCCATATTCAATGTCGCGTAAAGCCAACCAGACAGATTCCTGAAATGGTGTGCCCGAGAAAGCAAGGGGCACCGAAAACGTCACGAGTTCCCCCGCAAAAAACTGCCCCAGCTCATCTCTAATCTTTCTGATCGGAGCTAACGAATCATTCGAAAAATTCGAGCCGAATTGTCCCAGAGTTTTTTGCGTTTTTGGAGAATCTTCAAACCCGAGGAGATGCAAATGCGACCTATCGGAAACAGCGGCAAGAGGGCCCAGTGGGGTATTGATGATTAATTTGGAAAACATAGATGAAGAAGAATATCATAAATTGATTTTTTTGAGGTTGATGAATTTACCTACTTTTGGTATGATTAGCACTTCTTTATACGGAAGAGTGGCAGAGTGGCCGATCGCGGCTGTCTTGAAAACAGCTTACGGGCAACCGTACGGGGGTTCGAATCCCTCCTCTTCCGTAACTTTTAACTAACACTATTGGGATGAGAACCCCCCGGGGGTTCGACAGATGCCGCAGGCATCTGGGGGACCGAAGCGCAGCGCAGGTCAGCCCGCAGGGCCGCAGGTGCTGCAAGCACCGGAGCCAATCCCTCCTCTTCCGTAACTTTTAACTAACACTATTGGGATGAGAACCCACAGACCCTGATTGCTACCTATTGATTTTCCAAGGAATTTTCGATTTTCTTTCAGATTGCAGGGGGCATTTTACCCACATACTTCGTAAAGTAGGGGGTAAAATGCCCGATGCAAGCTGGGAGAAAAGAAAAATTCAAGGGGAAATGAAGGGGTAGCACTCAGGGTCACAGGGGGTCGACAGATGCCGCAGGCATCTGGGGAACCGAAGCGCAGCGCAGGTCAGCCCGCAGGGCCGTAGGTGCTGCAAGCACCGGAGCCAATCCCTCCTCTTCCGTAACTTTTAATTATTTTCTAAAACCCTATGCAGCTCTTTCCATGGCAAAGCCGTTACCAAGTCGGTGAGCTTCTGAGCTCGTGGAATCTGACAGATCACATAGCCCTTAGAAGAGTTTGGATACTCGTTAATAAAAGTATGTAAATGGCGGGCATCGCGCGAGCTTGGGCTTTTAGTCCACTTCACTTCAACTGGTATATATCCATTGTCTTTTTCAACAACCCAATCCACTTCTGCCCCGTTTTGATCGCGCCAGAAAAGCAGGGCGCTCTTTTGGGGAAATGTTCTGAGCAAACGCAACAATTCAAGACCGACCCATTGCTCAAATAGATCGCCCATATATTTTTCGGGAATATCACACCCTTCGCCCGCAGCAATCCTACGCACCCCCAAATCATAAATTAAAAATTTCGATGACTTGATCAGTTTTTTTCGCGTGCGTGAATGAGAAAGAGCATCAACTTTCTCTGCCACAAGACAATCTACAAGAATTTGGAAATACTCACTAATCGTGGGATTTGACACACCGACATCTTGTGACAGCTTATGAAAATTTGCGATACTTCCAGATTCCAATGCAGCTAATTTTAGAAAGTTACTAAATGCCCCAATATTTCTAACTAGGGCCTCAGAGCGTATCTCTTCTTCCAAGTAGGTAGTGACATAGGAGAAAAGGTCTTCTTCTCGATTTTCTATTGATGGTTCTAATATGATATGTGGCAAAGACCCATAGAGAAGTAAATCCTCAATTGACACTGAGAGGGACTCAATCTCACTAGTAAGTAACGGATCCATACGCAAAACAACCACCCGACCTGGTAGTAAGTTTGCATCACCTTCTCTTCTTAATTTGCGTGCCGATGATCCCGTCAAGATAAATTGTGCCGATTGGCTATCAATCAAATCCTGAACCGCATCAAGTAGTGGGATCACTTTCTGTACTTCATCGATAATTACTAGTGGGAATTCTGGGGTCATGGCTTCAACTTCTCGCGTCAAACGACCTGGATCTTTTTCATAAGCTTGCCGTTCTGACGGCCGAGCTAAATTAATATAGAGGTCGGCATTTAGGTGTTTTACAAGAGTTGTCTTGCCCGTTTGGCGCGGCCCCAATAATAAAATACTTTTCCGACGATCTAGGGCTTTTTTGAAACGATTCTCAATCTCTCTTGGTAAAAGACTCATTTTTTCAAAAATCCAGGTTTTTTAAAGCTTACCTTAAATATACCGGTTTTTTTTAAGGTGAGTCAAGAAAATATCTGCTGATTTCAGCTTTTTTTTAAGGTCTACCTTATATTTCACTTGTATTTTTAAATCATGCCTTAAATCCCCTTATATTCACCATTATTTCACCAAAGGTGAGAGAATTCCTATCTCTATGTTTATCATGGATTAAAGTAATTAATATATGACTATTCTGCACGCTATTGCGGAAAAGTCTTGACTATTTTGCAATAGCGTGCAGAATAGTCAGTATGAAGAGATATCAAAAAGATGCCATAATTGCCGACTTACATAAAAAAATTGTTCTACTTGCAGGCCCTAGACAAGCCGGTAAAACAACCCTCGCTAAAGAGATTGGTGAAGAGTTTAGCTCAACTTTGTATCTAAATTATGACAGTGGATCGGACAGAAAAATCATTGAAGAAGAGAGCTGGATTCCCTCCACAGAGCTCATTATTTTCGATGAAATCCACAAAATGCCTAATTGGAAAACCTATTTAAAGGGGATCTATGATACGAAGCCGCCTCATCAGAAAATTCTTGTGACAGGAAGTGCTCGCCTTGAAACGTTTAATCGTGTCGGAGACTCTTTAGCAGGCCGTTTTTTTCTTCACAGATTGATGCCTTTATCCCCTGCAGAAATGCATAAGGTCGGAGAAAATTGGAGTATCGACCGCTTTCTAGAAAGGGGTGGGTTTCCAGAACCATTCCTTTGTGAGGATCTGACAGAATCAAAGCGTTGGCGCCTGCAGTATTGCGATAGCTTGCTCCGCACCGACGTATTAGAATTTGAAAATATCCATAACCTCAATGCCATTCGCTTAGTCTTTGATATTTTAAGAGAACGTGTGGGCTCACCTATTTCATACGCATCAATTGCTGAAGATGTCTCAATTGCTCCAAATACAGTCAGAAAATACATATCCATTTTAGAGGCTCTTTATGTGGTGTTCCGCATTACCCCCTTTTCAAAAAATATTGCCCGCAGCTTACTTAAGGAACCGAAAATTTACTTTTTTGATACAGGTCTTGTTAAAGGTGATGCCGGAGTTAAGTTCAAAAATTTTGTCGGAACCTGCCTTTATAAACATGTCCTTAGTCGCATTGACTATCAAGCAGAAGACGCAGGTTTGCACTACCTTAGAACAAAAGAGCAAAAAGAGGTCGATTTTGCTCTGACTATGAATCATCAAATCGAATCACTTTTAGAAGTAAAGCTTAAAAACCACCACATCAGCCCTAGTTTGGCCTATTTTAGTGAAAAATATGAACTGCCAGCACTTCAAGTTGTGAAAGATCTTAAAAAAGAACATACGAAAAACGGAATTGAAATCCGTGATGCCAGTCAATTTCTCAGAACTTTAGATTTATGATGATTCTGGAGCCAAAGGCTAGAGTAAGAGATTAGCCAAATTGGGTGAGGAAGCGCATGTCGCACTCTGAGAAGAGGCGGATATCGGAGACGCCGTGGCGGAGCATGAACATGCGCTCGATGCCCCCTCCCCACGCATAGCCCGAATGGGATTCGGGGTCGATGCCGCCATTTTTCAGGACTTCGGGATGGACCATCCCAGCCCCGGCAACCTCTAGGTAGCCCGTCTCCTTGCAGAGGCGGCAGCCGGCACCCTTGCACTGGGTGCAACGGATGTCAACTTCAAAGCCGGGCTCGACAAAGGGGAAGTAACTTGGGCGGACTCTTAGCTCGACTTTCTCGCCGAGGAGTTTCTCGTAAAAGGTTTCCATAGTGGCCAGCAGGTCGGCAAAGGTGACGTGCTCGTCGATGTAAAGGACGTCGACCTGGTGGAAGAAGACATGGGAGCGGGAGGTGATCGTCTCGTTACGGTAACACTTGCCCGGTGAGCAGATACGAATCGGTGGCTTGGTGCGCTCCATAATCCGCAGCTGGGCGTTGGTCGTATGGGAGCGGAGCAGCATGTCTGGTGAGAGGTAAAAGGTGTCCTGCATGTCGCGGGCCGGATGATCGGGTGGGTAGTTAAGGCCCCCATAATTGTAGTACTCGGATTCGATCTCTGGGGTGAGCTGTACGGAAAAGCCCATCTCTTGCAAGACCTGGAGAGTCTCCTGGAGCATTTGGGAAAGGGGGTGGATGCGGCCTAGGTGGCCCTTGCGGCCCGGCATGGTCACATCAATATGCTCAGAAGAAAGGCGAGCCTGGAGCTCTTGGGACTTGAGGTGGTCGAGTTTGGTGGAGAGCCCCTCTTCAATGAGGGTCTTAAGATCGTTGATCTGCTTGCCAAGGAGAGGGCGCTCGTCGGGAGTGGCTCCCTTGAGCGCCTTCATAAGCTCTTGAACAGCCCCCTTACGCCCGAGGTATTTGATGCGGAGGGCGTCGAGATCGTTGCTGTTAGCGATCTCTTTTAAGTCGGCTTTGTAAGCCTCTGTAAGGGCGCTGATCTTCTCTTGCACGTTACGCTAAAGCTTCCTTTGCATGAGTGGCTACTTGAGCAAAGCCCTCTGGGTCATTCATCGCGAGGTCGGCGAGCATCTTTCTGTTGAGCTCACACTGAGACTTGTTGAGACCATCGATGAGACGGCTGTATGAGAGGCCGTTGATCTTTGAGGCAATCCCAATACGGATGTTCCACAGTCTGCGGAAATCGCGCTTCTTGGCCTTGCGGTCGCGGTAGTTAAAGGCCATCGCCTTCATCACCGCATCTTTTGTCAATCGGAGGTGATTCTTCCGATCGCCAATGAATCCTTTCGCTCGCTTGAGCAATCGTTTTTTACGTCGCTTGGTCGCAACGGCATTTGTTACACGTGCCATGAGTGTCTATACTCCTTTAATCAGTCGCTTGTAAAGTGGGGCATGGGCCTTTGAGACAACAGCGGGCGCCTCTAGGAAACGCTTTTTCTTGCTGCTCTTCTTGCTGAGAAGGTGACGACGTCCCTTTTTGCGACGCATCAATTTTCCCGTGCCGGTTAGTTTAAATCTTGCCTTGATGGCTTTTCTCGTTTTCGCTTTATTCACCTGGTATCTCCAATTCGTTAGTTAGGTGATTGGTTTTTTCTTGGCGCCCGGTGAGATTGTCAGAGATAGACTCCGACCCATCATCTTAGCGCGGGCTTCGGGTGTTCCCACTTCTGAGAGCTCATCACACAGCCTGTCGACCACTCTCTGACCGACATCTCTGTGCATCATCTCCCGTCCGCGGAACATACAAGTCACCTTGACTTTGTTCCCTTTTTCTAAGAAGTCGCGGGCACGTCTCAATTTCACTTGGAAGTCGTGCTCATCAATATTTGGCTTGAGCTTGACCTCTTTTACTTTGATCTGGTGCTGCGCTTTCTTACTTTCTCTCTCTTTTTTCGTCTGCTGATAGCGGTACTTGCCGTAGTCAACTATCTTACAAACGGGTGGCTTAGCCTGTGGGGAGATCTCGACGAGATCAAGCCCCAAGTCTTGAGCCTTAAAATATGCCTCTTTGCTCGACATCACGCCAAGCTGCGTCCCATCTGGTCCAATCACGCGGACCTGGGGCGCTCTCACATCGCGGTTGATGCGAATCATTGGTCCACTTGGCTTTCTTGGCCCTGACCGTCTCACTCAATCACTTCCATGTATAATCAATCTCCTTTCCCCTCTCTTGATTTTCCAACATAAGCGCTATCATACGCTCAAAAGAATTAAAAAGAGAGAGCTCAAATTCCAATCCATCTTCTGTGGGAAAGACATGAAGATAGGGACCACTCCACGATACCCCATAGGCATCGCAGACCATAAACTCTAAGCGGGCCCCCTCAAAGGTCTGTTGCGAGAACTCTATCTCGCACTCCAGGGAGAGCTCATCGCAGGCCTCGCGCAAGATAGACTCGCACTCGCCGCTGATCTTAGGGCTCTTCCTCCTTAGGGGACGCACCAATACAGGTGCCCACTTTAGGTCCAATATATTAAACGTTTTAACGATGAATTGCAAGAGAAAGTGCGCACTGGATGTTTTATCTGTGGCAATTAGGCGATCCACCGTGGCCTCTTCAAGATCTATGAGATCTTGAGAAAAATTTTCATTATATGTTTTTTGAAGCTGCGCCCAAGGGCCCCCTTTAAAATGTGCTTGATAGTCGCGCAGGGTCGTGGGCGACTCAACGAGGGAAAATCCCCCCTCTTGGATGTGCTCTTCCCAAAATTGCTTGAGATCGCGCTTGAGCTTGGTCCCCTTGGGGTGCCAGAAAATGGTGACGGGCTCCCCTTCAGCTTGGGGCTTTTTGGGGAAGCGGCTAAAGAGTTTCTGTGCCTGCCCAAGCTCAATATGGTCAGGAGCAATAGGCCCCGAACCAAGACGGCCAGTGATTCTGACAACGTGTTCCAAGTGTCCCCTAAAGGGCATGGGCTCACACTCAATCATGTCGATCAGAGAAAAGGGGTCGCTAAGCTCTAGGTCAAATAATGTTTCGCTGTAGTCGAGGAAAGGGCCCACTTTGATCACATTGACGACCTCTCCATCTAAGGCCTTAGCCTTGGCGGCGCGGATCACTTGCCGCTGATCTTTAAAATAAAGGGCGAGGTTGTCTGAGAGCATCTCAACTTGCTCAATGGTCTCCTCCTCAAGGAGAGTCTCCATCCGCTTTTTGACAAACGGCAATTGCTCTTTGGCCAGGGGATCTTTGAAGGCGAAGTCGGCGGTGAATCCCCACCGGGTGCCGCGGGCGTCGACGAGCTGCGCCTTAGGAGCGAGGTCCAGTACGGCGGCAGCGAGCAGTTTAGAAAGTAGTTGGTGCTTTGTTAAGAAATCCATTGAGTAAATGGTGGGATATAGTTGACTCGAACAACTGACCTCCACGATGTCAACGTGGCGCTCTAACCAACTGAGCTAATACCCCATACGATTGAACGAAATGATACCTCGAGATATAATTTCCGATCAAGATGAAAAATGAACTTCTTGAAGAATCTCACCTAACCTATGCCCACAAGGTGTGGCTTGAGGGGGTCAAAGTGGGCGATATTGCCATCGATGCAACGGCTGGCAATGGCCATGATGCCCTTTTTTTAGCCCAGGCCATTCTCTCAGAGACAGCAGGAGAGCTCCACTGCATCGATGTGCAGAAAGAAGCGATCGATGCGACAAGACATCGTTTGAAAGAGAACCTGTCGCCTGAGGCCTTTGCGCGAGCGACGTTTCACCACACATCGCATGCTACCCTCCCCTATTGCCGGCCTCAGCTCATCGTCTACAATCTGGGCTACTTGCCCGGCTCGGATAAATCTCTCACAACAAAGGTCGCCACAACTCTTCAAAGTGTCAAAAATGCTTTTGACATTCTTGCCGAGGGTGGTTTGATCTCGATCACGTGCTACCCCGGCCACCCTGAAGGGGAAAAGGAGAGCGAAGCACTGCTTCAGCTTTCAAGTAATTTTTGCGATGTTAAGGTTGTCCGTTCAAATCGTAAAACGGCCCCATTCCTAATCCTTATTGGTAAAAATTATTTTAGTTGATCTAAAATTTCATTCAAACTACATGGTTATTTGTATTAGCTGAATTGTTGTGCTATAATTATTATAGGTTTGTTAACCTGCCCTTAACAGGGCGTATATAATATCTTATAATAGTTATAATAAATGAGGTGCAAAATGGGATCTACCGTCTCATTATTTGGCGCCATGAGAACCCTCGATGAGGGCGCGCCAAGCGCTCCCGATATTTTATCGGCGGAGCGTGTATTGAAACAGCAGGGTCTTTTCTCTGGCAAAAACCAGGAGAAGGTTCAAACTCTCACAAAGCGTTTGATGGCTGAGCAGGTCAATAATGCTGTGAGAGAGGCCCACATGAGTGCAGAAGAGCTCAAGGCGACCTTGGAGGCAGGTGAGCTGCCCGATGGGGATATTTTAACAATTTTACGCAAGCAGCTCGAAACAATTAATAAGAATCACGCCTTAGTTGGCGAGAATCGAAAAAAGTTTTACTCTGCGAATAAAATTTTAAATATCGCTGAAAAGATCGATGCCAAAAACCTAACTCAAATATTTCATAATATTGAGGTGGGGAATAGAGAGTTCGATCGTGAGCTTTTTGAGGCTTATGAAAAAGGAGAGCGGGAAGAGATCGCTCTTCAACTTTGCGACATGATGATCTATTTGGGAGATCAAGACGTTAAACGATTCTTTGAATCTTACGCCTTTCTTCCCGAAGAGATCAAGATCGCCCTCAATGAGGAGGTCCATCGCAAAGGGGGCTGCATCTGTCAACTCGGCACGTTGACGAGTATCAGTGAGATCTCTGAGCAATCAGAGCGGGCTATGGAGGCCGCTTTTGCGCTCAGTCATTTCATGGTCAACGGGTTCACGATAGATACTCAGTCAGAGCGTAAGATCCAGATTGAGGATCTTAAGCATCTCGACTGAGAAGCTGATTGAATGTGGGTTGATCGACCCACGAACACCCTAGGGGGCTATGTGGTTTGAAGGGGCCGTGAAAATCGGACCCTCCAGTGACCAGTAGCCCCCTTTCTTTTGCCGCCTGGACAAAGGGCTTTTCTTGACGTTTCACAAAGCGGGCATAGTGCCCCTCAACCCCATCAAATGGACATTTAAGAAGGAGACGGAAGAGGCGATTTGAACGGAGAAGGTGGGGATGGGCAATGACTGCGCGCCCATTTGCTTTGTGAATGACCTCAAGGGTCTCCTCGAGACCCACAGGCTCAAAGTGCCCCTCTTTACCAAGATAGAGTCTAAAGGCCTCGCGCAGATCTTTTACGATCCCTTTTTTGACCATTTGCTGTGCTATGTGGACTCTTCCGACACTTGCAGCATCGGGAAGCTCGTCGATATTGAGATCGATCCCCTCTCTTTTCAGGTTCTCGACAATGTGGTGAGCCCGCTTGAGGCGCCGTTTGCGGTGCTGCTCTGTGAGCGCATTGATCTCTTGGCTATCAACATCAAAGTTGTACCCGAGAACGTGAACAGAGTGATTTTGGAACTCAGTAGAAAACTCGACACCCGTGAGTAGGGCGACATTTCGGGACTTGGCGTAATCGAAAAGCGCGTCAGTATAAGCGGCAATCGTGTCGTGATCGGTGATTGAGAGTCCACTGAGTCCCACCTTGACACACTCGTCGATCAATTCAAAAGGGGTCAAAGCCCCATCGGAACAGGTGGTATGAGTGTGAAGATCGGCGCGGAACTCACTCATAGGGGATCAACTTCACTTCCATTTCAAGGGTAAAGCCCGTTCTCTCTTTGACGCGATTTTTGACCCTTTGGGCGAGCTCAATCACATCGGAGGCTTTAGCCGCCCCTTTGTTGACAATGAAGTTGCCGTGAAGGGTAGAGACTGTCGCATCCCCGACGCTCATCCCCTTGGCGCCCGCTTGCTCAATTAAACTCCCCGCCGAGCCCCCTTTGGGGTTGCGGTAGATGCAACCGGCCGACTTCTCTCCGTAGGGCTGGGTGCTCTTCCGATAGCCGATAAAAGCGAGCTGTTTGGTCTTGGCCACCGCCGAACGGGTCAGGTGAAAGCGGGCTGAGACAACGGCCCCCTTCTCTTTTTGGAAGGGACTTGTCCGGTAGGCAAAGGGGATATCTTGCGAAAGATGGGTGTGCACGGTCCCCGTAAGATCCATAAATCGGACGTGGCAAAGGGCATCTTTTGTCTCCCGCCCGTTGGCACCGGCGTTCATGGCCACAGCGCCTCCGACGCTGCCGGGGATCCCCGAGGCAAACTCGAGTCCCCCATACCCATTGCGCGAAACAAAGGCGCCTAGGCGGGAGAAATTGTACCCCGACCCCACATCGATAAAGGGCCACTCTTCGCTTAAAAAGTCGATCCGATTGTGAATGACAAGGCCGTTGTAGCCGCGGTCATCGAAGAGGGAATTTGACCCCTTTCCAAGGATAAAAAACTTCAGATCGCGCTCTTTGACAAACTCAAAAGCCTCTTTGAGTTGATCCTCGGAGGCAACCACACAAAAATAGCGAGCCGGCCCGCCAATACCAAAGGTGGTGTAGGGCGCTAAGAGGGTCCCCTCTTCAATGGCTAGCTTCAGCTTCATTCAGGGGCATCGCTCTCTTTTAAGATGGGGTCTAAAACGGCGTTGACAAACCGGCTACTCGATGGGGATCCAAATTTGCGCGAGAGGCGGACAGCCTCCGAAATGGCCACTTTGGAGGGCACATCGGCAACGTGGAGGATCTCATAGATCGCCAGTCGTAAAATATTTTTTTCAATCTGAGAGATCCTCTCGACGGCGTAGTCGATAGAGATCGCCCCTATTTTTTGGTCGAGCTCATCTTTGATTTTAAGGATGGACTCGGCCTCCTCAAAGGCCTCGCGCGCAGACGAGCGGGAGATCTTTAGCTGGCGCATGATCATGGGGATCATCTCTTCGAGACTCCCTCCCGAATCGATGCTAAACATTATTTGGAATACGGCCTCTCGGCGCTTAACTCTGGGCAAACTCATAGAGCTGCGAGTATACACGATTGAGAGTAAAACCTCAATTGCGATATTATGGGGTGATGAAAGGAATTTTTCTAGATACTGAGACCAATGGGCTCAACTTCAAACGCCACTTTGTGATCGAGATCGCCTACCGCATCCTCGACCTTAGCTCAGGTGAGGTTCTCTCGACCTATGAGGCCATTGTCAAACTCTCTAAAGAGGAGTGGGCAGTGAGCGATCCCGAAAGCCTTAAAGTTAACGGCTTCACTGAGGAAAAACTCCGTCAAGGACTTGAGCGAGATCTGATCACAGAGCAGATCATTCAAGACTTCACCAGCCACCACATTCAGCGAGGTCAGGCGGTCTTCATTTGCCAAAACCCCTCCTTCGATCGCTACTTTTTCTCACAGCTCATCGACCCCGATACACAGGAGGCGCGCAAGTGGCCCTACCACTGGTTTGACCTCGCCTCAATGCACTGGGCGCGCGCGATCCTTCAGAAAGAGTCCCCGTCAAAGATCGGTTTCACAAAAGATAAGATCGCAAAAGTCTACAATCTCCCTCCAGAAAACTACCCCCATCGCGCGTTAAATGGCGTCGACCACCTAATCAATTGTTATCGCTCTGTTGTCGGATTCCCTACAAATAACAATTGAAACATTTGCACTTTCTTAATGACATAAATTAGTACGTCTGATACTTTCCTTCCAAACTTTAGGAGGTTTTATGTTAGACACGCTAATTAATAGCCCATACACTGTTTTCAAGTATGTGACAGACGGCAATATCCTTTACTCGAATGAGCCCTCTATTGAGATGGTTTTTACAGATTATTTTATCGAAATAGACGACCTTAGCTTTGAGCACTATGTCGAAAGTACAGTCCGTGCCTTTATCGGGACGGCGGGCGCCATCATTGCGGGATTCACCCTCGTTCCCATTGCCATGGTCGGTGAATACGTTGTCGCAGCCTATGAACATCCAGTGTATATTCTTGCTCAAACGATTAAAGGACTCGCGATCCCTATCCTAGCAGCTTCGCTCATTGGACTTGCCCCTGCTACTGGAGCTATCTTGGGAATGACTGCTGTGATTCTTGGACTAGCCGGTAAGCATTACGTTGAAAGAAAAGGTGACGGAGATTTATTCATACTTATCAATTTTATTGCTATTCCACTCTTTGCCACAGCCACATTTGGTTCACCTGGCGGCGCTTTAAACATGCTCAAACTCCTTGTTGTCAATGGGGCCATTACCTTTGTGGTAGAAACGATCGAACTCACGGGAAAGTGTGCTCTCTTGTGGATTGAATGCTGCATTAATTACCTTGAAGAGGATTTTGAATATTAAAAAATTCACTGACCGGAGATTGAAAAATGAGTAGCCTTGAAGTGTTAGCAGACGAATTACTTGATTCCCCTTCAACATTTATGGAAACAGTTGTTGGAGTGAATCAGACCTGGGAAGAAATCCCAACTATTGACTATGCGATAGGTCAACTCTTTTCTTCCCTAGCTCAGTGCATTTTGGCACCGCAAGGCGCTTTGATCAAAGGGTGTGACGCTTTCACAAAAGACCCAATGATCCTTTTGGGATTTACGGTGAGCGTTGCCACGATAACAGCTATTTCTGCAAGCCTGCTTTTTTCGGCTCCTCTACTTTTTGGGGCATCGGTAGGGGTGTTTTATACTGTTTTAGTGCTTGGTGCTTTAGATGAGGGAATAATCACTGACTTGGGCAATGCGATCTTTGCCGCAGCGGCAACTAGCGCTGTGGCGAGTCTTGCAGGCGTCTCAGTGGGAATCATAGCCACTGGGTGCCTTGCCATACCTATTGCTTACATCGTTTGCAAAGGACATATTTTTACAATTGAATGTTTATTTGAGGATTAAGATGAATTGTTTAGACTCACTTTCGAATCAGCTCATTGCATCCCCTAATACCGCGTGGAAATACATCGTGGGTGAGGATGTCAATGAAAGCGAAATCTCAGCAGCTAACTACGCCTTGGGGCTCTTTGGAGAAACAACTGCTTTGTGCACGCTTGTCCCCCTTGGAGGGTTGTGCGGTGGGGCCGCTATGACCTTAGAGTTTCCAGTCATTACCGTAGGGTTTGTTGGAGCTGTTACCCTGGTCACATCGCTTGTGGCAACCACAGTTTTTTCAGCGCCGTTTATGGTGGGAGCCGCAGTGGGAGCTCTTTATACAGTCACGACCCTTGGCCTTAGCGATCAACCTCTTGTAGCTTTAGCGGCCAATATGCTCTTCACGACAGCTGTTGTCGCAGTCGGCGCCAGTTTAGCAGGGGCATCTGTCGGGCTGCTCACAATTGGAGGCCTAGCAGTTGTCACTCACATGGCTATTATGGTGAATGCCTTAGCCCTTGTTTCATTGGTTAACATTATGGAAGAATGAGATCAAAAAGGAGGTGGCGGAGTTTGATATGGCGTGAGATGCCAGAGCGAACCTGCTCAAACTGCTCGCCTAGTTGCTCGCGGCTCGATGGATCCTCGGAATAAAAGGTGGCCATTAAACTCAGCAGCGCCTCTAAGTGCTTCGGAGTTCCCCCCGCCTTTTCAAAGAGGGTTTCAATCTTAGCCGCGGCGCTCTCTTTCTTACTCACATCGTCTTGGGTCAGCAGATCGCCAATATGGGGCATGAGCTCGATCAACTCTCCCATTTTCTGAGCGCGGCCGAGCGAACCATCGGCAGCTGTCGCAATGAGATCGCGACTGGGGGAGGCGCTCAGATGAGAGGCGACAAACTCATCGGAGAGGGGGCCAAAAAGAAGCCCCTGCGCGCGGGAGCGGATCGTCGGAAGAAGGGCTTTTGGGTGAGAGGTGATCAAGATAAAATGGGTCGTCTCTAAGGGCTCTTCGAGTGTTTTGAGAAGGGCGTTGGCCGCAGCGGGGTGGAGTCTATCGGCATCGTCGATAAGGAGCCACTTCTCTTTAGCCTCGTAAGGGGCTTGCTGAGCAAAGGAAATCACCTGTTTGGCCTTTTCAATCGTGATGAGATGCCCCTTCCCCTCGGGGGCAATGATGCGCAAATCGGGGGGGCTCTCTTTCGTTGTCTCCAACCGGTGGCGGATCAGCTCTAAGGCGTAGGTCCGCTTGCCGACACCTTCGGGGCCGTAAAAGAGGAACACGCTGGGCAATGCATCGAGATGTTTAAATTTTTCGAGAATGGCTTTTTGAGCCGAATGGGCACTCACAACTTGGCCTCAATTATGTGCAGGGCACTTTGGAAAACATCATCGGGTGAGGCGCTCCCATCGATGCGGGCAAACCGGTCGGGCTCATCGGATAGCAAGCTCTGGTAAGCAGCGCGCACGTTGTGGTGGAACTCGAGGGCCTCCTCTTCAATGCGATCCCCCTCCCCTTCTAAAGACTCGTCGCGCGATTGCCGTCTGACCCGTTTAAGCCCTTCGGCAGGATCGATATCGATAAAGAGGGTGAGGTCGGGAACAATCCCATCTGCCGAAAAGCGGCAGAGGGCCTTAACGAAAGGTAGATCAATTTGGCGAGCCGCCCCTTGATAAGCCACGGTGGAGTCGTTAAAGCGATCGCAAAGGACAATTTTACCCCCTTTAAGGGCGGGGGCAATCACATCTTGGACATGTTGAGAGCGGGAGGCAAGGTAGAGGAAGAGCTCAGTCTTTGAGGCCATGGGCATCGGGTGCTTTGAGAGGAGGGTGTGGCGAATCTCATCGCTGATTAAGCACCCGCCGGGCTCGCGCGTCTTAAGAGCGTCGAGTCCCCGCTTTTTGAGCGCCTCGTAAAGGCGCTCGATTAGGGTGGTCTTCCCACTCCCCTCTCCCCCTTCAAAGGTAATAAAGAGTGACTTCATGTCTTCTTAGGGGTTTCCTCGCTCTCTTCTTTCACCTCTTCGATGTCTTCGAGCTTCTGCAGAGCGACCACGCGGTCGGCATCGTCGCGCAGATTGACTAAGCGGACACCTTGAGTGGAGCGGCCCATCACGCGGACATCGGCCATCCTCATACGGAGAGTTTGTCCGGAGCTCGACATGACAAGGACGCTGTCTCTATCGCCGACGCTGATCGCTCCAACAACGTCTCCGTTGCGGCGCGAAGTGATGATCGAGCGGACCCCCTTACCACCGCGACGGGTCTGGCGGAAGTTCTCCACATTAGAGCGCTTTCCATACCCTTTTTCGCAGACAATGAGGAGAGTCTCGTTGCCGCGCACAATCTCACATGAGACAACGGCATCTTCACTATCGCGCAGCGTCGCACCGCGCACACCGCGGGCCACGCGGCCCATCGCACGGACATCGCTCTGGACAAAGCGGACAGCCATACCGGCGCGAGTGAAGAGCATGACCTGATCCTCATCCATTGTGAGTTTAGCGGCGATGACTTCATCCCCTTCGTCGATATTGATGGCGTAGACCCCTTTGCGACGGGGGGAACTAAAGGCGGTGAGAAGGGTTTTTTTCACGACACCATTTTTAGTCGCGAGCAAGATGCTTTTCTCCTCTTCGAACTCGCGAACGCGAAGGACAGCGGCAATTTTTTCCTCTTTGCCAATCCCCTCGAGGAGGTTGACGAGGGCCTTTCCTTTTGAGCGGCGCCCACTCTCGGGGATCTGCCACACTTTGAGCCAGTAGCACCGGCCAAAGCTTGTGAAAATCAAGAGGGTGTCATGAGTCGAGGCGGCGTAGACATCTTTGAGCGCATCGCTATCTTTCCGCTTCTCAATGCCGATCACACCCTGACCACCCCGCTTCTGCTCGCGGAAGGTGCTCGCAGGCATCCGTTTGATGTAATCATCGTTTGAAATGGTGATCACGACCGTCTCATCGGCGATGAGGTCTTCCATCTGGAATTCCCCTTCAGCGGCGATGATTTTGGTGCGGCGGTCAGATTTTGAGTGTTTTTTGAGGGAGTCGAGCTCATCTTTGATGATACCGCGGACCATCGCTTCACTCGCCAAGATCTTGCGGAAGTGGGCAATTTTCTCTTGGAGATCTTTGTACTCGTTTTCGATCTTCTCGCGCTCGAGACCTGTGAGCTGGTAGAGTTTAAGATCCAAGACAGCGCCGGCCTGGCGGTCGGTGAGCTCGTAGCGGGCAATCAACTCTTTCTTCGCATCGTCGCGAGATGCACTCGCGCGGATGAGCTTGACCACCTCGTCAAGGTGATCGAGAGCGACAAGGTACCCCTCTAAGATATGGGCGCGCGCTTCGGCCTTGTTGAGCTCATAGCGGGTACGGCGGCGGACAACCTCGATTCGGTGCTCAATCCACGCAGCGATCATCTGTTTAACATTCATTACACGGGGCAAGCCCTTGTCAAGGGCGAGCATATTCGACCCGAAGGTGACCTGCATATCGGTGTATTTGTAGAGCTGGTTGATCGTTACATCGGGAATTTCACCCCGCTTAAGATCTAAAACAACGCGCATGCCATCTTTATCGGACTCATCGCGAATGTCGGAGATGCTGGTGATCTGCTTGTCGTTGACAAGGTGGGCAATCTTCTCGATAAGGCGCGATTTATTGACGTTGTAGGGAATCTCATCGATCACAATGCGCTTGCGATCTTGCACATTCATATCCTCAATGTGGAAAAGTCCACGCAGAACAATGCGCCCTTTACCTTTGTAGAAGGCCTCTTTGACACCGCGGTAGCCACAGATCACCCCCCCCGTTGGAAAGTCGGGAGCGGGCATCACTTCCATGATCTGATCAATGGTTGTGTTGGGATCATCGAGGAGGAGGTTAGTCGCTAAGATGAGCTCCCCTAGGTTGTGGGGGGGAATGTTGGTCGCCATTCCGACAGCAATCCCCGATGAGCCATTGGCTAGCAGGTTGGGGAACTTCGATGGGAGAACGGTGGGTTCTTTTTTCGTCTCGTCGTAGTTCGGGACGTAGTCGACGGTCTCTTTCTCTAAGTCCTCCATAAGAGCCATAGAAGGGTGGGTCAGACGGGCTTCAGTGTATCGCATCGCCGCGGGGGGATCCCCGTCGACCGATCCAAAGTTTCCCTGACCATCGATCAAGGGGTAACGCATACACCAACTCTGCGCCATGCGAACGAGCGTTGGGTAGATGACCTGCTCACCGTGAGGGTGGAAATCCCCGGAAGTGTCCCCGGATATCTTCGCACACTTTCTGTGCTTGGCACCCGGTGAGAGGTTCAAAAGGCGCATCGCATAAAGTATGCGCCTTTGTGAGGGTTTTAAGCCATCGCGCACATCGGGAAGAGCCCGAGATATGATGACCGACATCGAGTACCTGAGGTAGCTCTCCTTGACTTCCTCCTCAACATTGCGTGGGAGAATGGATTCATTTTTTGTCGTATTCATTTTTGCTCCTCTAGATATCTAGGTTCTTCACAGATAGGGCGTGAGAATTAATGAAATTGCGCCGCGGTGCGACCTCTTCACCCATCAACATGGTGAACATTTGGTCGGCAGCGACAGCGTCAGGTATTGTCACTTGGATGAGTGTGCGCACGGTGGGATCCATCGTTGTCTCCCAAAGCTGGTCGGCGTTCATCTCACCAAGACCCTTGTACCGTTGGATCTCCATGCCGCGCCGTCCGTTGACTCTAAGGAAGTCGATTGCCTCTTTCAACGTATAAACGGGCGTTTCATTCTCCTCTTCATCGATGATATCGAGGAGTTTTCCTTCCGCTTTGACGTACTGCTCAAAGGTGAACCCAAACGAAGATAGCTGATCTTTGAGCTTTGTGAGCTTCTCATGTTCAAAAAGCTCGATGTAGTGGAGGGGCTTGGGATGGAAGATTTTCATCTCCTCTGTGAGCTCTTCCTCTGGCGTCGCCTCGAGTGCTTTGTCGAACTGAGCCCGCTGCTCGGCTTCGTTAGCTTCCTTAAAGGAGGCAATTTCATCTTCTGAGTAGACATACTTTGTCTCCTCTTGGAGCTGAACGAGGTAGCGAGGGAGATGCCCTTCACTGTCCTTGGCGCCCATAAACTCTCGGAAAGGAATCCCCTTCCGCTCAATGGTCTCAATGAGCACTTCGACATCTAATATGGCTTTGCGCAACGTCTTCACCTCGTCATCGGCCAACGAGTCGCTATGAGATGCTAGCCGCAGCTGGACATCACCACACCCTAAATCGAGCAAGTACCCATCCATCTCCGCTTCAGACTTGATGTAGCGGATTTTCTTTTTCCGCTTTACCCGATAGAGCGGGGGCTGGGCGATGTAGATATAGTTGTTTTCGATAAGTTGTGGCATGTGGCGGTAGAAGAACGTCAAAAGGAGTGTGCGGATGTGAGATCCGTCAACGTCGGCATCCGTCATGATGATGATTTTGTGGTAGCGGAGTTTGTCGATATTAAAGTTATCGACCCCGATGCCACACCCAAAGGCGCTGATCATCGCACCGATTTGGTCATTTTGGAGAATCTTCTCCAAACGGGCCTTTTCGACGTTGACAATCTTACCCTTAATCGGAAGTATGGCTTGAAACTTCCTATCGCGTCCCGACTTGGCCGAGCCGCCGGCAGAATCCCCCTCAACAATGTAGATTTCACAGAGGGAAGGGTCGGACTCTTGGCAGTCGGCGAGCTTACCGGGCAGGCGGGCTGTGTCAAGAGCGGTCTTTCTCAAGGTGAGCTCGCGGGCCTTACGGGCGGCGTCGCGGGCCTGAGAGGCCAAGATCGCCTTTTCAATGATCAAACGAGCGATCTGCGGATTCTCACCTAAGTAGACGGCAAACTCCTCGCCAACGATCTGCTGGACAACCTTAGTGATTTCACTGTTCCCCAAACGTTGCTTGGTTTGACCCTCGAACTGAGGATTAGCGATTTTAAGGGAGATGACAGCTGTGAGACCCTCTTTAAGGTCCTCACCTGTGACTGAGGTTTTGTCCCCTTTGCCGAGGTTGTTTTGTTTGATGTACTGGTTAAGGGAACGTGTCAGAGCAGTTGAGAACCCTGTGACGTGCGTTCCCCCCTGGCGGGTGGCGATGTTATTGACGTAGCTGTGGAGAGACTCTGAGTAGCTGTCGTTCCACTGCATGGCCACTTCAAACTCAATCGGCCCATCGTGGAGCTCTTTTTCCCCTTTGATGTAAACGGGGTCGGGGAAAAGGGGTGTTTTGTTCTGATTGAGGTAGGTGACAAACGAGGAGATACCCCCTTCGTAAGAGAAGATAACCTCTTCGCGGTCTGGGTTGCGCTCATCGCGGAAAGTGATCGCGATCCCTTTGTTTAAAAATGCAAGCTCGCGCAGACGTTTTAAAAGGATATCGTAGTCGTATTCTATCACTGTGAAAATTTGATCGTCGGGTCTGAAGTGGACTTTGGTCCCTCTCTTAGAGGTTTTGTCCCCTTTCTTGAGAGGTTTGACCACTTTACCGCGGGAGAATTCGATGTGATGGGAGACACTCCCCGTGAAGACATCGACCTCCATGTGCTTGGAGAGGGCGTTCACACAGCTCACCCCCACACCGTGGAGACCACCAGAGACCTTGTAGGTCGATTTGTCAAATTTACCCCCAGCGTGGAGGATGGTCATGACGACCTCGAGGGCTGAGACCTCGCGCCCCTGTTTTTTGGACTCTTTTTCGTGACGATCGACAGGGATCCCGCGGCCGTTATCTTCGACCGTAACCGAGTTATCCATGTGAATCGTGACGAGAATATCGGTGGCATAGCCGGCCATCGCCTCGTCGATACAGTTATCGACCACTTCATAGACAAGTTGATGCAATCCATTTGATGATGTATCGCCAATATACATACCGGGGCGTTCCCGAACGGCTTGGAGCCCTTCTAGGACTGTGATCGAGCTCGCGGTATAGTCTCTTTCTTTTGTCATCGACATGTCACCTACACGGGTTCTATTTTCGTTAAGCTTCCCATTTTAAAAACTATCGATTTAATCTCAAGTTTAGGAAACATTTTACGAAGATGTTGTAAAAGTCGCGGTTTCTCGTGCGTCGAAAGTAGGCTTAGGAGCGTCGAATTGGAGACGTGCACGAGTAAAAAACCGTTTTGAAAAGACACTGCCTTGGTCTCTTTAGCGATCTGGGGTCCGACAAGTTGAGGCCAAATGGCAAGCAAGTGATCGGGGCGCTTTTCGTAGCTCTTTGTGACCGTTTCTAAAGCGCGGGGTAAAAGGGCTGAGAGTGACTTAGCAGTGGGATTTTGGCCGGAATAGTTTTTCGGATTTATGCGGCCTGAGTCCCTACTTTTCATGGTCCCCATTCTACCATTTTTCGTCCTAAATAACAAGTGTTTTGCATTATGCTGTCAAATAATGTATTGATATATGATTTTAAAGAGACATCGTGTAACATACCTTCTACTATGACACAAAAAGATCAACTCAGAAATATCGCCATTATCGCCCACATCGATCATGGCAAGACCACTCTACTCGATAGCCTACTCAGGCAATCAGATATTTTCCGCGAAGGGCAAGAGGTCCCCGAGCGCGTGATGGACAGCTATTCGCTTGAGCAAGAGCGAGGCATCACTATTTTTGCTAAACACACCTCCCTTCCCTTTGAAGGGCACAAGATCAACATTATCGACACCCCCGGCCACGCCGACTTCTCGGGTGAGGTTGAGCGCGTTTTAGGGATGGTTTCGGCCACTTTGCTTCTCGTCGATGCGAGAGAGGGGCCCATGCCCCAGACCCGCTTTGTCCTCTCTCAGGCCCTTAAAATGGGACTGAAGATCATTGTTGTCCTCAACAAGATCGATCGCCCCCACTCTGATCCAGAAGAGGCTCTCAACAAAACATTTGACCTTTTCGTCGAACTCGGCGCGAGCGATGAACAACTCGACTTCCCCTATATCTATGCCTCTGGACTCACAGGCTTTGCGATTAAAGATTTGAATGACCCCCAGGTCGACATGCGCCCCCTCTTTGAGCTCATTATCAACGAGGTGCCCGCCCCTCCAGGCAACGTCGATGTCCCCTTCCTCATGCAGGCGTCCACCCTCTCCTACGACGACTTTGTCGGTCGTCAGGCGACAGGGCGTATCTTAGAGGGGCACGTCAAACTTCACGATACCATCGTGGCCATCAATAAGGATGGACACCCCACCCGCCACAAAGTGACGCGGATCGAGGGGTACCACGGCCTACAAAAGATTGAGATGGACGAGGCCTTTGTGGGTGATATCGTCTCTATCTCGGGAATCCCCGAGGTGATGATTGGCGATACCCTCACAGACCCCGACCACATCAAACAGCTCCCCCCCATCGAGCTCTCTATGCCCACCCTCTCTGTCGACTTCATGGTCAACAGTGGCCCCCTCGTCGGACGGGACGGGAAACACGTCACCATGAACAAGATCCGCGACCGCTTGATGAAGGAGAAAAAAGCCAATATCTCGTTCCAGATCGAAGAGCATGGGGGCACGGACGATGTCATCCGCGTCTACGGCCGCGGCGAGCTCCACCTCTCTGTCCTTATCGAAGCGATGCGGCGCGAGGGGTACGAATTCACCATCTCTAAGCCTCAGGTCCTGATCAAGGAAGAAGATGGGGTAAAAAAAGAGCCCTACGAAGTGGCCCATATTGAAGTGCCCGAAGAGTTCTCAGGCACAGTGATTGAAGATCTCTCCCGCCGCAAGGGTGAGATGCGCCACTTAGAGACCGATGAGCACAGCATCACAACCATCACCTTCTATATCCCTACCCGCGGTCTCATGGGGTACCGCAACACATTCCTCACAGCGACGAAAGGGAAAGGGATCCTCACGTCGACTTTTGAGGCCTATGATGCTCACAAAGGGGAGATCCCCGGGCGCAAAAATGGCGCCTTGATCGCCCAAACGGCTGGTAAAGCAACGGGCTACGCCTGCTTCAACCTCCAAGATCGGGGCACTCTCTTCGTCAAACCGACCGATGATGTCTACGAAGGGATGATCGTGGGTGAGAATAGCCGCGATAACGACCTCGTTGTCAACATCATTAAGGAAAAGCAGCTCACAAACGTGCGGGCATCGGGAACCGACGAGGCTCTTAAACTCGTCCCCCACACCACACTCACACTCGAACAATCGATCGACTTCTTAGAAGACGACGAGCTCATCGAGGTGACGCCCCACCACACCCGTTTGCGCAAGCGGATCCTTAAGGAAGTGGACAGAAAGCGGAAGCGTTAAACTTCCTGTTTGATAATAAATCTCTTGTCGCGCTAAGCTGGTCCCATTATGGAACCTTCGCGCAATCAAGTGGGAGAGATGTTTAATACCATCTCTCCCTCCTATGACCGGATCAACCGGATTCTCTCCTTGGGCCGTGACGCTAGTTGGCGGCGCAAGATGATCGACCACCTCCCCTACAAAGAGGGCTTACACCTTCTCGATTTGGCCACAGGCACGGGGGATCAACTCTACACAATCATGGATCGCTGCCCCTATATTGAGCGGGGCATCGGTCTCGATATTGCTGAAGAGATGCTCAAAATTGGGAAAGACAAACTCGAGAAAAAACCCTACAAAGAGAGAGTGCTCATGGCACTGGGATCGGCAATGGAGATCCCTTTGGAGGACAACTCTGTGGACGTGGTCACTATCTCGTTTGGAGTGCGCAATTTCCTCGACCTCGATAAGGGTCTTAAGGAAATGCTGCGGGTTTTAAAACCGGGTGGCAAGGTGCTCATTTTGGAGTTTTCCCTACCCCGTCGAGCGTTGACAAAATCGATGCACCTTCTCTACATTCGCCATCTTCTGCCTCGGATAGGTGGACTCCTCTCGAAAGATAAGGAGGCCTACACTTACTTAAACAAGACGATTGAAACGTTCCCTTACGGGCCAAAATTCTGCAAACTCTTAAGAGAGATTGGCTATCAAACGGTCTCCATGCACCCTATGATGATGGGGGCTGTGACCCTTTATGTCGGTGAAAAAAGTGTGTGATCTTTTTGAAGACTTCGAAAAATCAGATCTCTACCCCAAGGCCTTTTTTTCAAATGAAACGGGGGCAATCGCCGCTTTAGGCGCTAAACGCCACTTCGATCACCTCCCCAAGGGGTTAGACGAAGAGGTCTTTGGCGGGTTTGGTTTTTTTGAGGGAGCCCACTTTTTTTCCCCACAAAAAATCCTCCGATCAGACCCCCTCTCTCTCTCACCTTCATCTTATGACCTGCCAAAGAGGATAGGAGAGAGCGAACTCTTTCCCTTTTCTCAGTACAAAAAAGGGATCGAGCGGGTTGTCAATTCCCCTATAAAAAAGGTGGTCATTGCCCGCACAAAAATCGTTGAGTACGATCGCCCACTCAACCCCTATGATATCATGCGCCACCTCCCCACAAAGGGATCGACGCTGTTTGGTTTCATGTGGAATGATAGGGAGGCATTCATTGGAGCCACTCCAGAGGTTCTCTACACTCGATCAGGTGAGGAGATTGCCACAATGGCCCTAGCTGGCACACGCCCTTTGGGTGAGACTCAGAAACAAGATTTGCTCAATTCAAAAAAGGACATGGATGAGTTTTTATGTGTGAAAGAGTGGCTTCACGAGACCCTCTCTCAGGTAGCCACCGGTATCACCGCCTCCCCTATCGGGGTGAAGGAAACCCCCTTTGTCCAACACCTTATCTCCCATTTTAAAGGGAAACTCTCTGCAACAGATGAGGCGCTGATCCGCACCCTTCACCCCACCCCAGCACTGGGAGGACTCCCGCGGAAAGAAGCCTTAGAGATGATCCGCGATATTGAGCCCTTTGAACGGGGTTGGTATGGAGCCCCTGTCGGCTTTGCAGGGCCTGACGATGCGCAGTTTTTTGTGGCGATTCGCAGCGCAATGATCGACGGCCCCACTTTGCAACCCTTCGCCGGCGGGGGGATTGTCGATGGCTCCATACCCGAAACTGAGTGGGAAGAGACCAATCATAAACTCAAACTCTGGGATTTTCTATGAAATGGATCGCATTAATGCTCCCCATGACACTCTTTGCAAGTAGCGGTGTCCTCACACAACTTGGCACGTACGAGAGCGTGATGAAAGGGAACCTCGCCCCCATTGAAACCTCTGAAAACATGATGAAGGAGGGGGATTTTGGCTTTGGCGCCCTCGCAACAAGTGATGGGGCAGTGACAGTCTACGATGGCACGTTTTATAAAACCGACCTGCGCGGAGGGACGCTTCCCGTCACGAAAACAGACGAGCTCGCCTACCTTGCTCTGACAACCTTTAAGCCTAAACGGCACTTCGATGTGGGCGCCGCCAATATCTACAATCAACTCGATCAGGAAATTCTCCCCCACATCGATCAAAAGATGCTTCCCTACGCGGTTGTAATTACTGGGACATTTAATTATTTAAAACTCTCCTCTTTTCTCACTCATGAAGATAAAAAAGGGAATGAGTTTCGCAATATTAAGGGCTCACTTGTCGGCTTTTACTTTCCCGATCGATTAAAAAATTTATGTCCAAACGGTTTTAACTTCCATTTTATTTCCCAAGATCGTAAAACTAGCGGGCAAGTTTTAGAGGTGTCAACGGCAAAGGGCATTGGCGCGATCGCCCCCTTGACCACTTTCTCGGTGACATTTTCCCAACACGAGGATGAATAAATGGATAATACGATCTGGGCTGGCCAACTCATTAAGGAACTCATTCACCAAAAAGTGCGCAAATTTGTCGTGTGCCCAGGCTCCCGGAGCACCTCCCTTGTCTGTGCCATCGCAGAGCACCCCTTAGCTGAGGCGACAGTCCACTTCGATGAAAGAGGCGCTGGCTTCTACGCTATGGGATTGGCTAAGGGGCTGAGAAGCCCTGTCGCCCTCGTCGTCACTTCGGGAACAGCTCTTGGCAACCTCATGCCAGCTGTCATGGAGGCTCACCACAGCGAAATCCCCCTTATCCTGTTGACAGCTGATCGCCCCCCAGAGCTTCAACACTGCAGTGCCAACCAAACAACGTATCAAAACAACTTTTTCACCCCATTTACGCGCAGCTCTATTACAGTCGCTGCAGCAAGCAAAGATGTGGGCCTAGAGTCCCTTAAAAGTAGTGTAGCCTCAGCGGTAAAGATGGCGACAATGCCCCACATGGGCCCCGTTCAAATTAACTGTCAGTTCCGAAAGCCATTCACAAACGGCACAAAAACCCCCGCTCCTCCCAAAGGGGGGCGTCCGAAAATCACCCACATGCCCTTTGAAAAAACCCTCTCTTCCGAAGTGTGTGAAAAGATGGCACTCGATTTGTGCCGTGGAGAAAAGGGGATGATCATCTTAGGGGAAATGCCCCCCAATAGCTCAATGGACCCTATTGTGAGTTTGGCGCGCCGCCTCCAGTGGCCTATCATCTCAGACATCCTCTCAAACAGTCGGATTCACGGGGAGGAAAAGCACACGATCCCCCACTACGAAGGGATCATTGAGTCTGTCAAAAATAAAGGGCAAATTGCCCCAAAAACGATCCTTCATATTGGAGGGAGTTTCGTCAGCGCTCCGCTTCTTGAACTCTTTCGCTCACATCCCCCTGAGCTCTATTTGCAAGTCGATACCAAGCAGGAGCGCTTCGACCCAGGGCACCTTGTCACCCACAGACTCGTTTTCGATCCCAATCAGTTTGCTCAAGCCCTACTCCCCCACTTGCGTGGAGAGTCCCCGTCAGACTTTTTTAAACTATGGACAACATTAGGCTCTGAGGCTTCTTTACGCCTGAAAAAATACTTCGAAAAGAGTCAGGATTTAGGAGAGATGGAGATGGTCCGCGAACTTCTCAATTATGTGACCCCCTCAACGGCCCTTTTTCTCAGCAATAGCATGCCGATCCGGGATGCCAATAACTATTTCTATCCCAAAAAGGGATCGGGACCTATTTACGGAAATAGAGGTCTTAGTGGCGTTGATGGAAATATCGCGACTGCCGTTGGGGTCGCGGAGGCCCTTTCAAAACCCCTTGTCGCCCTCTTTGGAGATCAAGCATTTTTGCACGATATGAACTCTCTTGCTCTGATCAAAAAGACCCTCCCCTTAAAAATGGTGGTTGTCAACAATGGAGGTGGAGGGATTTTCTCTTTCCTTCCCATCAGGGATCAGCGCAATGTCTTTGAGTCATTCTTTGCCGCTGCCCACGCAATGAGCTTAGAGGCCATTGCCGAGCAATTTGGATTGCAATACTTCCAACCGAAGAATATTGCTGAGTTCAATAAAACACTCCGGTTCGAATCCCCGACTGATGCCCCGTCACTCATTGAGATTCACACTGACCGAGAGGCGAATTATAAAGCCCACCAAAGTCTACTTAACTCTCTCAAGGGGCTCGATAAAAAGGTGAGTCTATCAAGTCCAAAGCGGGCTGCACTCTACTCTTACCAGGGTTCCTAGGCACCCCTGAAGACTTTGCCCACCTTAAAGAGGTGGGCACACCGATAGAGCTCCCACTTAGGCTTGAAGAGCTTCTCAAATACCCGCAACCTCTGCGATTAATTGGGTACTCAATGGGGGGACGTCTCGCTCTTTCGTTTGCCCATCGCTACCCCGACGCTACCTCCGAGGTGGTGGCCATTTCCTCCCATGTGGGTTTGGAGAAAACAAAGCGCCTTGAGCGGCAGAAATTTGAAGCTTATTGGCTCAAAAAATTATCGACACTTTCAGTTGATCAATTTTTGGACCTTTGGTACTCTCAGCCCTTGTTTGCCACCTTGAAGCGATCAAGTCACTTTCAGGCAATGTTAGAGCGACGCCGCGTCGTTGATTTTGACCATCAGGCGGCCCTCTTTGAGCGCTACCGCCTCTCTTCACAACCTAACCTGTGGCCCCATCTAAGTGAGATGCCGGTGCAGTTTATTTACGGCAGTGAAGATGAGCGCTACCGTCCAATGCACAAGCGGCTGATTAAGCAAGGGATCAAAAGCACCTTAATTGGTGGAGCCGGCCATGCCATCCACCTTGAAAACCCGGAGGAGTTATGGATAAAACTGCAGCCCTAGAGTCCCTAAAATGGGTCGAGAGCACTAAGTTCACCGACATTTTGTACCACAAAATGGGGGGCATCGCGAAAATCACCATCAACCGCCCCGAGATCCATAACGCCTTCAGGCCCCTCACCGTCGCCGAGATGATGCGCGCCCTCGACGATGCGCGCAACGACCCCAAAATTGGGGTGATCATCCTCACCGGAGCGGGCGATAAAGCCTTCTGCTCTGGAGGTGATCAGAAAATTCGGGGCAATGCCGGCTATGTCGATGGCGAGGGCATCCACCGGCTCAATGTGCTCGACTTCCAAAAGCAAATCAGGGGGTGCCCTAAACCTGTGATTGCCATGGTTGCGGGATACGCGATTGGTGGCGGGCACGTTCTCCACGTCGTGTGTGATTTAACCATAGCTGCCGACAATGCCATCTTTGGGCAGACAGGGCCTAAAGTGGGCTCATTTGACGGGGGACTGGGCTCGAGCTATCTCTCCCGCATTGTCGGACAAAAGAAAGCCCGCGAAATCTGGTATCTCTGCCGCCAATACTCAGCCAAAGAGGCCGAAGAGATGGGCCTTGTCAACACCGTTGTCCCTTTGGACAAACTCGAGGAAACAACCATCGCTTGGTGTGAAGAAATTTTGCGCCATTCACCCCTTGCACTGCGCTGCATTAAGGCGGGTATGAACGCCGACTGCGACGGTGAAATCGGACTGCAAGAACTCGCTGGCAACGCCACCCTTCTCTACTACATGTCGGAAGAGGCCAAAGAGGGCCATAGAGCATTTATTGAAAAACGCCGCCCCGACTTTACGAAATTCCCCAAACGCCCATGATCAACTGGATTGCCGCCACACGCCCAAAAACTCTACTCATTAGCCTCGCCCCCATACTCATCGGCGGGGCTTACGCCTTTTCCCAAAAAGCGTTCAACCCCCTCATTCTTCTCTTTATCTTTCTGTGCGCTGTGACCATTCAGATCACGGCCAATTTTGCCAACAACTACTTTGACCCCTTTGAGTCGATAAACCTCTCTAAAGAGAGCCTCAAAAAAGGGGTGTTAGTGGCAATCACTCTGAGCATTTTGGCCTCAATCCCCCTCCTCATTCAAGGTGGGGCCTTGATTGCCGCTTTAGAGGTCGCCTCAATCGCCTTAGCCATTTACTACACAAAAGGGCACTACAGCTTAGCCCGCACAGGGATTGCCGACGTCACAACCCTTCTTTTCTTTGGCCCTATTGCCACAGGAATCACTGCCTATCTGCTGATCGGACGGATAGATATCGCCCCCTTTGTCCTCGGACTCTCCCCTGGCCTTCTGAGTGCCGCCATTCTCAATGTCAATAACATCCGCGACTACGGGGACGATAAAATTGAGGGGCGCCGCACAGTTCCGATCCGCGTTGGACTCCTCAAGGCCAAAGCCCTCTACGGCTCTGAGATTCTTCTCGCCCTCCTTCTCCCCCCGTTTGTTTCCATCAAGTACCTCCCCGCCTCGTTGATCCTCCTCCCCTCCGCTCTATTGCTTATTCGGGGGATGGAAGAGGGGGCCTCGTACACCCGTCTTTTGGCCCATACGGCATTTTTTGAACTCGCTCTATCTCTCCTCATGTCGGCATGTCTATTTCTGTAACCCCCAGCTCCAACCGGGGATTCATCTTAAAAATGGGCGCGGCCGCCTCTGAGGTGGCCCCCCTTAAAGGCTATAGCGTAGAGAGCGTATCGCAAACACTCGATGCTTTAATACGCTTTGAAGCCCTGGGAATTCCCTCCCTGTCATTTGCCCTCGACAGCCTTCTCCTCCAGCAAAAATTTCCCATCACAAAAGGGATAATTTCCACTTCACGACTTATCAATTCCCCCCATCAAGCAGCAAATTATAGCGCTGTTAAACTGAAAATAAAAAACCGATCGATCGATGAGATTCTCACCCTTGTTGATGGGATTGATCCTAAAGTGCGCATCCGGCTCGATGCCAACTGTGGATTTAACCTATCCGAAGCACTGAAAATCGCCAGAGAACTCCCTGCGGGGCGTATCGAGTACATTGAAGAGCCCACTAAAACCTTTGACGAGCTTATCCAATTTTCCTTAAATTCACCCATTCCCATCGCTGTTGACGAGCATCTGCGCAGCCAGCCCTTAGTAGATATCCTCAACCTAAACAATGTGGCCACATGGGTAGTTAAACCCACTTTAACAGGGAGCCTAGGGAAGATTTTTTCTCTTGCCAACCGGGCAAAAAAACAAGGGATTCCGATCACCTTGAGCTCAAGTTTTGAATCCCCAATCGGTCTAATGACCATTGCCCACCTAGCCCACGTTCTCAAACTCGATCATCCCCAAGGGTTAGGGACAGATCACTCATTGACCCAGGGAGGCTGTATTGACCTTGCTCAGTTCCATCGCATCGCAGCAGATTGTTCCTTTTGTCTGTAGCGATCCCACAAGCGATGTCAAATCCTTACTCAAAATATGGGACAAAGGGGGCGTTGCCTTCCCCCTCTCCTTTCGATTGAACACACCGTTGATCGAGAGTCTCAAAAAAATAGTCGAGGGAGTGAGAGACAGTGAAGCGGCTCTTTACATCCTCACCTCTGCTTCGACGGCTCAGCCAAAAATTGTCCGCCTCTCAATGGATGGACTCAAAGCGAATGCAAAGGGAGCCATTGAGTTCCTCAATCTAACCCGCAAGGATCGCTTTGCCCTTTCACTTCCCCTCTTTCATGTCGGCGGCATAGGCATTGTGATCCGCTCCCTTTTGACAGGTGGTGAACTTCTCACAGATCAATTTGATGGAGCATCGCGCTACAGCTTTGTCCCTGTCCAATTAAAACGGTTTTTAAAAAATCCCACATCGAGCTCAGCATCAATTCTCGTCGGAGGGCAAACCATTCCCCACCCCCTTTGTCAAAAAGCGCAGCAGATGGGCTTTGAAATTGTCACAACGTATGGGATGTCAGAGATGGGCTCGATGATCACAGCCAATCACCTCAAAGAGACATTTCACATGGGAACTCCCATTGCTGGACGGGCGCTAAAAATCGCCCATGACGGGGAAATTCTAGTAAAGGGCACATCCCTTTTTCTAGGGTATTTAAACCACCCCTCCCCGGTTATTGATGGGTGGTTGCCAACGCGCGATTTGGGATATCTCAAGAATGGACACCTTCACGTCATGGGGCGGAAAGATCGACAGTTTATTAGTGGCGGCGAGAACATCCACCCTGAAACAATCGAGCGCGCCCTCCACTCACTCGATTGGATCAAAGATGCCAAAGTTAAGCCCATCGCAGATGAGGAGTTTGGCTTAAGGCCCTGTGCATTTATTCACCCCTTTGCCAATATTGAAAAAACCTTAGCTGCCCTTAGCGAGCTCCTTCCCAAGCATTTGCTCCCCGTCATCTTCAAGGCTCTTGAGGAAAGGACAAAGCTCAGCGGGTAATGGGCGGGAAGTTTGCGTTGATTTGTCAATGGCTGCATGAATAATCGTGACAGTGCCACACAACCTACCATCAGAGTAAATTTGACTGCAAAGAGTGAATGATTTTTCCGAAATTTTGCCCACAGTGAGTCTCACTTCGACTGGATCACCCAAGCAAAGTGGGAGAAAATAATCGGCTTTGGAGTGAACAATTGGGAGGAGGTAGGATGAGGACTTAACGAGTTTGCCGATGTCAAAGCCCCCCTCGTAAAAACATTTTTGAAATGCCTCAAACGCATAGCGATAAAGGGCCGTAAAATAGATGCGGGCAGTGGCATCTGTGTCTTCCATATGGACGTGCGTTTTATATAAAAACATATTTTGGATTTCTCCGTTTTTTAAGGACATATCGATTGTATAAAAAAGGGGGGTTTTTTATAATCGTCTACTTTACCCCCCTCTAGAAAACGGGAAGGATATGCGTAAGAACTTTTTTTCAGACAGCCTCTTTCACGACCCGACCTCCCCCCACAAAAGCTCTCTCTTAGAGGGATTTTTATTGAAATCCAATACTCAAGATTTTAGTGAAGACCAGACAAAGGAGCTCTCGACCCACTTTTTGAAGCGCGGCGAGATCCGCCTTTTACAAGGGGACCTCTCTGGACTGCGCTATTTCGACCTATCGACCAAGCTCGATCCCACAAATCCAAAACTTTTTTACGAGATTGGCTTAGCCCTTTTTGAGTTTGGCAGCCGCAAGGGGCGTGAAAAAAATCTTTTAAAAGCCGCCCGTGCCTTCAAGGGAGCGACCAAGCTCAAGCCCGACTATTTTGAGGCCTACCGCACTTGGGGCAATGCCCTCTACCTCCTTGGAAAGACCACGCAAGAGCACCACTACTTCCAAAAGAGCTTGCACCAGTATGAAGAGGCCCTTAAGCACTCTGCAGCGCAGCCTGTCGATACCCTCGCCGATCTTAAGTGGGATATTGGCCTTGTCTTAGTCCAAATTGGCAATCAGTCGGGGGAAGCTCTCGATCTTAAGCGGGCCTTGAGCTCATTTGATGAGGCCGCCAAAGAGTGTGACAAACTCCCCATCGAGTTTTGGCAGGATTACGGCCAATGCACCATCTCCCTTTCACAGCGCCTCAACGACCTCCCCCTTTTCCAGCGGGGCATCGACTACCTCAAAAACGCCGTTTCGATCGAACTCGACTCGTTTGAGAGCTGGTTCAAACTCGCCTCTCACCTCACAAAGCTCTACGCCATCACCTTAGATGACGATACCTTTTCCGAGGCCAACGAGTGCTTCACAACGGCCGCTGGCCTCTCAATGCAAGATCCCAACCTCTGGGAACATTGGGCTGAGCTCTTAAAACTCTCAGGGCAAGTCTGCAAAGACCCCAAAAAACTCAGCTGCGCCATCGATAAATGTAAGGTGGGCCTCATGCTCAAAAAAGAGGGCGTCGACCTTCTCCTCATCCTCGCCGAGGCGTTGGCGTTGCGCGGGCAGCTTCTCGACGATTTGCCCCAAATATACGAAGCGCAGAACAAACTCCAAGATGCCATCGACCGCCTCGACCACCTTCCCAAGTTTTACGCCAGCTACGGCCTTGTCTTGGAAGCTCTCAGCGGCTATTTCGACGACTTAGATCTCACCTTTCAAGCCATTGAAAAATACCAACAGGGGCTCAGCCTCAACCGCACCTTTGACCGCCTTTGGTTTGCGATGGGCCTAGCCTATCAGCGCGTTGGCCACAAAGAGGACTCTATCGATGACTTGCAGCTCTCCGAGCGCTTCTTGAAAAAGGCAATTGCCCTCAAGCCCGACCTCCTTGCCCACATTGAACTAGCGCGCACCTACACCTACCTTGCCGAACTCTCCGACGACCAGGAGCTTGCCGCCTCAGCTGTCTCCCACTTTGAGTACGCCTTCTCCTTCCAACAACACGCCATCTACCTCCACCCCGACTGGTACTTTGACTACGCTCTAGCCTTAGATCTCCACGCCGATTACGAAGACTCGACCGAGCTCTTCCAGAAAGCGCACGAGATCTTAAATAACGTCCTAATGGTCGACCCCGACTTCCCCCTCATTCACCACAGACTCGCCCTTGTCTTAGGTCACTTCGCCGACGCCTCCAAAGATCACGAGATCTTTGCCCTCGCCCTCCACCACTACCGTTTGGCCACCTTGCGCGATAGCGAAAATGACGCCATCTTGCTCGACTACGGTGTGACCTGCATCAACTTCGCCAAACACCTCGCCGACGAGGAGCAAACCCATTTCTACTACGGCGTAGCGCAGCAGCGCCTTACCGACTCAGCCAAACTGGGCAACGGACACGCCCACTACCAGCTTGGATGCCTCTTTGCCCTCAATGGGGAGATTGACAAGGCCCTCGTCTTTATCGAGAAGGCCGATCGCCTCGATGCCCTCCCATCGCTCGAAGAGCTCCATGCCGACGAGTGGCTCGACAATTTGCGGAGCCATGAGCCCTTTATTAACTTGATCGAACGGGTCAAATCCCGCGCCCCCATCCAATAGTTAAAGACTACTTAGCGCGAATTCTTCGCACAACCCCAAAAACTATTATTCTTTGCGCAAGTATTTGCGCTCTACGGGTCAAAAGGGCAAAGGATAATCGCCCCCACAGGTGACGACGCGTGTGTGTGAACACGCTAGGAGACGAGGAGGTGATTTGCCACAGCCATTTTGGCCCCCCTTTCCAGTACTTGACCGTGAATGTTATTCTTGATAAACTACTCTCTTCCTACCTAACTTAAGGCGCAAAGTACCCCTATGGATAAACGCACAATAGTCTTTCTTTTTCTCTTAACTGTCACCTTCTTCTTCGTTCACTCTTTTTTCTCCAAAAAAAGCAACGAACGGGTTCAACAAGAGCTTCAGGTTAGACAAGAGCAGCAAGAGCGACAACTCGTTGTCAACGAGCAAGAGGCCATGCGCCGCACCGCTCCCCTCTCAAATCTCCCCGTCGTCACCCTCTACGCTGATAAAACTCTCAAAACAGTTGCCGTGGCAGCCGCTCAGTCTGGCGAGAGCTTCATCACCTTCCCCTTCTCAGACGATCTTCCTGAAACCCTCTTTACGGCCGATGGACGCGCTTTAGCTCTCATCATCGACGAAGGGAAAGGGGGCCCTGTCCTCTACGCCCTTTCAGATGAGCCTTCGATCCCTTCGACCTACCTCCCACAAATCGGGTCTGCCGACCTGCAATTTGTCACTGTAGGGAGTGATAATCCCCAGGTTGTGCTCGGCGAATATATCGACGGCCGCGTCGTCTTTCCTAGCACCCCTCCAAATGCAGACGCTATTGCACTTTTCCGTTTAGACAACGCCTACCTCCCTGTGGGATATTACCTCGGCAAAAAGGGGCGCTACTACGACCTCTCCTCCAACCACCGCTTTGACGATCTCCTCACCATGACTCAGCCTCAAGCGGCCACATTTTCACCCACACAAGAAGAGTTTTACGTCCTAGAGAACGAGTACCAACAGATCGTCTTCTCAAATAGAGGGGGCTCAATCGTCGAGATCAACCTTCCCCTTGCCACCAAGGAGAACTCGAGCATCGTCCAAGCGACTGGCTTTGACCGCAAGATTCAGTCAGACGATCCCCTCAACGACACTTTCCCCAACTTCTCCTACCAGATTGTCGACGATCAGGGCCAAGTTGTCACAAAACAGCCCACCGAAGGGGGCTACTACCCCCTCATCAGACGGACCATCAAAGGAGCCAACAGAGAGAGCACTGAGCTCGTCTCTCCCCGCTTCTACACCATGAGCATCCTCTCTGACGATCCCGATCTCCCTATGAGCCTCTTTCGGGTGACCCAGTTCACACGAGACTCCATTGAGTTTGAAGCCAACCTTCAAGGGCGCCGCATCACCAAATCGTTCAAACTCCCTGTCGATAACATTATCGCTCCCTACACCCTAGATGCCACAGTGAAAGTCGATGGCGATGCTAGAGGTCTTTGGATCAGCACAGGTGTCCCCGAAGTGGAGATCGTCTCCAACCGCTTCTCTCCAACGCTCAAGTACTTCACAACTGTTGGCGCTAAGCAAAAAGTCGAAAAAATCTCTCTCCCTAAAAAAGAGAGCACCACCCTTGGTTTTGTCCAGCCCGACTGGGTGAGCAACTCCAACGGCTTTTTCTCACTCATCCTCGATCCCCAAACACCAATCAGCAGTGGCGTTAAGGCCGAGATGATCCCCGGCCCATTCGACCCCACACGCCTCACACTCATCGATCGCGAGCACGACCTCTACCCCGCCGCCAAGTATGCGGGTTACAACTTGCTCCTCCCTCTCGAAGCGACAGGCAAAACCCAACAGTTCCGCCTCTATGCCGGCCCTCTTGAACGGGCCCTTTTGAGACATATCGACACGGTCCTGACAAACCCAATGACGGGAATAAACCCTGGCTACATCAATGCCATGAGCTTCCACGGCTGGCTTGCCTTTATCTCCGAGCCCTTTGCCAAGTTTCTCTTCATCTTGATGAACATGTTCCACAACATCACCAGTTCGTGGGGCTTCTCCATCATCTTACTCACCGTGGCCCTCCGCTTGATGCTCTACCCCCTCAACGCATGGTCGATCAAAGCCAACATCCGCATGCAGAAGATCGCCCCCAAGGTGACAGAGATCCAGAAAAAGTACAAAAACGATCCACAACGCGTCCAGCTTGAGACCATGCAGCTCTACAAAGAGAGCGGCGCCAACCCCTTCGTCGGTTGCCTTCCCCTCTTGATCCAAATGCCCTTCCTCATCGGGATGTTTGAGCTCCTCAAGTCCTCATTTGTCCTGCGCGGCGCCAGCTTTATCCCCGGATGGATCGACAACCTTTCAGCCCCCGATGTCCTCTTCTCATGGAGCACTCCCATCATCTTCTTTGGGACTGAGTTCCACCTCCTCCCCTTCCTCCTTGGAGGGGTGATGTATGTCCAACAGAAGTGGATGCAGGCCAAAAATGCCAAAGGGCCTGTCACCGATCAGCAAAAGCAATCACAGAATATGGGCACGATTATGACCATTGTGTTCACTGTGATCTTTTATCGCTTCCCATCAGGGCTTAACCTTTACTGGATGAGCTCGATGGGTCTTTCAGTTCTCCAGCAGATATATATGACCAAAAAGTACGGCGGAGAGACGCCCGCAAAGGTCATTAAGGCGAAGTAATTAGTTAGCATCAACAAGGCTTTTTTTGTTTAGAGCGCAAATTCTTGCGCTAATTAATAAGTATCGCTAGATCTGCAGATTTTACCTTCTCCCCTGCCTGCTGTAGCGGGCATGAGTGTTTGCAGCGCAACAGACAAAAAGACTTCTTGTTCTTTTTCAGATTTTTTGCGTTTTATTCTTGCATAAGTTTTGCCAAGCTCGTAAAATCAACCCAAGCTAATTATAGAAAATATTATACTGATCTCTGATATGAGAGCATGGGAAGAATTCGTTAAACGACAAGAGCGCGAAATTGGGGTGGCCACCACTCGCAAATGGCTCACCCCCATGAAAGTCCTCAAACATGAGAAGAATCAGCTTCTCTTAGAGGCTCAAGATGCCTTTCAAGCCGTCTGGTTTGAAGAGCAGCTCCGCTCCAAAGTCGAAAGAGAGATCAAAGGGGACAAGGGACGTCCCCTTAAAATCAAAGTCCAGTTGGCTCCTACCAACCTGGTGGCCAAGGCCCCCTTCCAGGACCTTGCCGTCAAAGAGAGTGGGCGCGATCTCAACTTCACCCCCGACAGCCTCGACCCTTACGCCCTCTTCCCTCAGTTCGTCAAAGTTGAAGAGTCTCAGATGGCCTTTAAGGTCCTCTCCGAAATCTCGGGCTTTGATGCCCTCACAGGCGGTTTTAAAAAACCCACAATGGAGCTTGGCACCTTTAACCCGATTTACCTTCACGGCCCTAAAGGTGTGGGGAAGACCCACCTTTTGATGGCCGCCGCGCGCGCCCTCTCCCGTCTCAAGTACCGCGTCTTCTACGCCCGCGCCGAATCCTTCACAGAGCACGTCATCTCAGCGATGCGCACGGGGAAAATGGCCCAGTTCCGCGAGGCCTACCGCCATGTCGATGTCCTCATCATCGACGACGTCCACCTCCTCGCTCGCAAAAATGCCACCCAGGAAGAGCTCTTCCACACGTTCAATACCCTCCACACAGCCGGCAAACAGATCATCGTCAGCAGCAACTGCCCCCCTCGCCTATTGCAAGATATCGAAGAGCGCCTTGTGAGCCGCTTTGAGTGGGGTATCTCTCTCCCTCTAGAAGCTCTCGGCAAAGAGGAACTCCGCCAGATTTTAACCATGAGATCAGAAATGGTCCGTTTCCCCTTAAGTCGGGATATTGTCGATGCCATCTTAGAGAATTTCAAGTCGGCACCCGCCGTACTTTCTGCCCTTAACACCCTGATTCTCCGCTCCCACCTAAGTCACAAATCCCGCCTCAATCTCAAAATGGCTCAGGGCTACTTAGAGGATTTGATTAAAAAAGAGCAAAAGGCCGAGCTCAACTCGACCTCGATTTTAAAAACTGTCGCAGAAGTCTTTGGGATTAAAACTGATGATATCTTGGGCAAATCGCAATGCCGCGAGTTTGTCCTCCCTCGGCAAATAGCGATGTACCTCTGCCGAGAGAAGCTCAAGATGCCCTACACCAAGATTGGTCATGTCTTCTCACGCGACCACTCGACCGTGATGACCAGCGTCCGTTCCATCACAAAGAGCCTCTCCAACCAAGATAAGGATATCTCTTCCTGCCTCACTGATATTCAGCGGCGCGTGATCAATCTTTAGCAGGCAAACTATTCTTTAGGGATTCAATTTCGGTCAGCTGGCTATCTATTCGCTTTAATAAGGCCTCTAAGAGTACCAGTACTGATGAATAGGTTTTTTCTCGATCGTTGTTTTCAAAGTCTCCCTTTATCGCATTTAATTTGCTTATTAAAAGTTTCTTGACTTTATCATCGATCGAAATACTATTTTTAAACTCTTCCATTAATTGGGGATCTAAAATAGAATTATTAATTGCGCTCATTTGCACCCTCCATTGATTCAATCTCAGCAGTCTATCCAAGCCCCACTTTTTCAGCAAAAAAAAGACAGCCAGTTGGCTGTCTTTTCAAAAATTGGCAAAAGTCGCAGATTAGATCTTGATGAAATGGTCGGAATCGGGAGTTGGTCCCTCTCCGTCTTTTTTCGGAGCTGCGGGCTGAGGTCCACCTGGAATGGGGCCACCGCCGCGGCGACGATCGGGAACATCTTCTTCGATGTCGCGTCCATCAATCACGTTCTTAGCGCGCTTACGCCATTTTTCGACAGATTCGACGAATAGGGGTGCAAAGCGACGGAGCGATGCAGGGTCTGTGCCGGGCCCCATTTCTAAAACGCAGTGCATAAGGATTAACTCTTCGCGGATGGCCACACCGACACCGCCACCGGCCATCTGGCCGCCGAGCATAGACCCTTCTAGTAAAGCTGTGAAGAGCTTAAGACGTGTCTTATCATCTTTTGGCAAACCGTCTAAAACGGGAGAGTAAAGATAGAGACGGTCTGAATTAGGCTCATATGTCAAGTGAAGGGAAAAGGTGTTGTCAATCCCTAGAATACAGGTGTGGTTTTCATCAAAGTTCAACCCTTCTAAATTGAGCTCTTTGCCGAATTCTTTCAGGTTCTGTTTGGCGTTTTCAAAAGACATTTATTAGCCTCCTCTAAATGTTGTTATAACTTTTCGGTTTCGGACTTAAGTAAAGCAGAGTCTCTTAAATTCCGTGATAATGTTCAACCAAAAAGTTCTGATCTTAAGGTACTTCCTCACGATATTTTACCAATGTTAAATTAATATTGCAAGCATTAGTGATATTTAAGTATTTTCTTTATAAAAACCTAGAGGTCTCATGGCCCACTTTTTGCTCACATCTCCCTTCGCTAAGCGCGTTGATCTCCTCTTAATCAAAGGGAATGTTATCGACAAAATCCTCCCCATGCAACGCTCAGAAGACCATTGGGAGATCGCAATTGACTCGATTAACCCCCCTTACAGCTACGCCTTTTCAATCGATGGCTCCCCACCTTGCGTCAATCTTAACTCTCGGGTCATCACTCTCGATCCCCTTCCGGCAACCATTGTCAACAGGGCTCACCCCTTTGATTGGGGCCAAACCCAATCCCCAAACCGCCCCCTCTCAGAGCTCATTATCTACGAGATGCACGTGAAGGGATTCACCCAAGATCCAAGGAGCGGCGTCAAACACCCGGGCACCTTTCTAGGGATTATCGAAAAAATCCCCTACCTACTCGAGCTTGGCATTAACGCCATTGAGCTCATGCCGATCACCGCCTTTGATCCCAAAGAGCACTTAGAAGACAAACCGCTAAAAAACTACTGGGGCTATGCGCCGATCACCTTTGCTAGCATCCACTCTGAGTATGGCACCCCCAACGATCTTAAGACTCTCGTCAAAGCCCTCCACGAGGCGGGGATTGAGATCATCCTCGATCTCGTCTTTAACCACACCGGGCGCCCCGACCTTTGCTTTGAAACCATCGATCGCTCGGGCTACTACATATTAGACAGTCAGGGCAACCACATGAACTACACCGGGTGTGGCCATACCTTCAATGCCAACTCCTCTCAAGGACAAGCCCTGATTCTCGATGCCCTCAAGACCTTTGTGACCGAATTTCATATCGACGGATTCCGCTTCGACCTCGCATCGAGCCTCACCCGCGATCCTCAAGGGCACCCCCTCACCCATCCCCCATTAATTAAAGCGATTGCCGAGTGTGAAACCCTCAAAGAGACCAAGCTCATCGCCGAGCCGTGGGACATGGAGCTCTACCAAGTGGGGAGCTTCCCCCACTTTGGCCGCTTTGCCGAGTGGAACGGCCACTACCGCGACACCGTGCGCCGCTTTCTCAAAGGGACCGACGGGACCCAAAGCAGTTTCTCCGGTTGCATCACCGGATCGGAAGATCTCTACGGACCGGAGCGCTCCCCTGCCTATTCGATCAACTTTGTCACTGCCCACGACGGATTCACCTTGAGCGACCTCGTTACCTACCAAGAAAAACACAACGAGGCCAACTTAGAAAACAACGAAGATGGATCAAACTACAATGAGAGTTGGAACTGTGGAATAGAGGGGCCCACAGATGATGCCACAATCAACGCCCTTCGGCTGCGCCGGCGCAAAAACTTCATCCTCGCCCTCCTTACCTCCCTCGGAACTCCGATGCTCACTATGGGGGATGAATATGGCCACACGCGCTCTGGGAATAACAACCCCTGGTGCCAAGATAACGCCATTAACCACTTTGACTGGGAGCGGCTTGAGTTAAACCGCCCCTTTTTCGACTTTGTCAAACAAATGATCGCTCTGCGCAAAAAGATGGGCCTTGCCCACGAGGGGACGTTTTACCGCAAGGATGAGATCGACTGGCACGGAACCATCCCCTTTGAGATCGATTGGTCCCGCAGCGGCCGCTTTATCGCGCTGACAGTTAAGAATCTCTATATCGCCTACAACTCCCACTATGAAGCGCTCCCAATCGAACTGCCTCCATCGGAAACCCCGTGGCAGGTCCTCATTGATACCTCTGAGTCCTTCGACCCTTCAAAACCGACGATGCTCCCTTATAGTGCAATTATTCTGTCTCAATAAAGGGTCATTGCATTTTTGAGGGGTAGTTGGTATTTTGAGGGAAAATGTGTAAAGGAGATATTTTATCATGCGGTGCGCTCGACTCATCCCAGCCTGTTTACTGCTTCTAGCGGGGTGTGCTCGCGTCTCTAATGAGGAGACGGCGATCAAGTTTCACAGCGATGGCCGCGCTAAACCTGTCGTCGCCATCGTCCCTATCTTCGATCGCTCTGGCGCCGAGGTCCCATGGAATCTCTCCGAAGAGCTCACCGACACCATCCAAAAGCGCCTCGCCCGCCGCTCCAAGATCTACCTTGTTGAGGAAGAGCGGGTGCGCAGCGCGACAAACTCTCTTGATGCTCACCACCACCCCTTTGGTCAAGACTTGAGCTGGGCCAAGAAAGCCTTTGGCGAGAACGAGTATGTCGTCTTTATGGAGCTTGTGACCCACCAGCTCACTCCCCATGAAAAGGAGAGCCCCTCTGATGAGGTCGCCGAGACCTCCTACACACTCGATCTCACCATGCGTGTGCGCGTGATCGACGTGAGGGGGCAAGCGCCACAGATTGTCCTTCAAGAGCTCGTCTCCCAATCTCACTATATCCCTAAATTGCTCACTCATATAGACTACACGAAAAATGGATGGGGAAAACTGAGTTATAACGTCACGCCTTACGGTCTATCGCACATCCAGTTCACGCGAGAGATCTCTAAGCGCCTTGAAGATTATATCTTGATTTCTAAAAGTCAATGATCGAGCCTCCCACAATTGAGCACTTTCGCTCCCTCATTTACCTAGGGCTTCTAGCGGGCTTTCTCCTCGTGATTGCCTTCCGCTACCACTTCTTTAAACTCCCCAAGTTTGAGCCTACTTTGCGCACCTTCCGCTTTGTCCACATTCTCCTCGCCTTCGCCCTCATGTTCATCGTCCCCCTCTTCCTCACACCGATCGCCTTCCGCCTCCTTCCCCTGCCTGAGACGATGACCCAGATCCAGATCATCTCGACCCTACAATTCATCACAAACTTGATCTACCCAATCGCCTTTTGTTTGCTCCTAACTGCGATTGGCAAAAAGACGTTTAGGATCCTTTTTTCCCGTGAAGAGAGCCTCTTTTTCTGCATCCTCTTTGGCTGCCTCTCGTATGTTGTCGCCTTCCCCCTCGTCACCTTCATCGATGGTCTCTTCGAAGCGCTCACCTACCTTATCTTTGGCACATTCGGGGAGGAGCAGCTCGCCGTCCGCTTTCTAAAGGAGGTGACGCAGGATAAAATGGCCCTGGCCTTTGCCCTTTACACCATTGTCCTCGCCGCTCCCTTTGTCGAGGAGCTCGTCTTCCGCGGCTTTATCCAGACCTATCTCCGCGAGCGCCTGGGGACTAAATCGGCTATCTATATCACCTCTGCCGCCTTCTCCCTTTTTCACTATTCGAGCAAGCAGGGTGTGGGCAACATCGCACTACTTATCACACTCTTTGTTTTTGCCCTCTTTTTAGGCTTTGCCTATGAGCGCACGCGCAATTTGCTCACCCCGATGATTCTCCACCTCACCTTCAACTTAGTCACTGTCATCCGCCTCCTCTCAATCTAAGGGAGGGCTACCAGGTTAGGATGGTGATATTTGTTTAGGAACAAGGGGGGCTCAAAATGGCTGCGGCAAATCACCTCCTCTTCATCTCGCGGGTTCATACACCGAGTCGGCTCATGCGGGGGCCTCGCACAATTTTTTCGCTTTTTTTTGAAAGATACTATGCGCAAGAATTTGCGCTCCACGGTTCAAAAGGGCAAAGGAGACCCTCTTTGAGCCCCCCTCGTGCTTGGAAAAAGCGCTACCAATCAAACCTGTTTGTACTCTTAGGTTGAAAAAATATGTGAAGTGTACAATATTTGATCCATTATGGAGCGGCACAAACTCAACATCAACTCCTACGGCGCCTCCGACAAAGGGAACGTCCGCCCCTCCAACGAAGACGCCTGGGGGCAGATCGACGACCCTAAGTTCTTTGTCCTCGCAGACGGCATGGGAGGCCACCTAGCGGGCGAGATTGCCGCCAAACAAACGGTCGACTTTCTCCTTAAATCAGTTCAGGAACTCTTCGCCGAGCGGGGCAAGCACTGGCAATTAGGCGAGCTCACCTCGATGATGACCCTCCTGATTGAAAATGCCAACACCTACGTCCACGATTTGAGCAAACGCCACCGCCACCTCAAAGGGATGGGAACCACCCTCTGCACACTCCTCTTTCACGAAGAGAGCCTCATTCTTTCCCACGTGGGCGATAGCCGGATTTATCGATTAAGGCGGGGAGAGCTCGAGCAGCTCACCGCTGATCATAGCCGCTTAGAGAGCTCCAAAAAAGCGCGCGAGGTGCTCACTCGCGCCATTGGCC
>Ga0180433_10000995_pt1 | contig 47942 bp, 77 predicted proteins | sample SS_ome_8_FD_132980 | JGI IMG/M metagenome (GOLD analysis project Ga0180433, IMG submission 132980) | Hypersaline lake sediment archaeal communities from the Salton Sea, California, USA - SS_1_D_1 metaG | ecosystem: Environmental > Aquatic > Non-marine Saline and Alkaline > Hypersaline >...
CCGGCCTCGGGCATCACCACGGCGTCCTGGCTCCGGACGTAGGCGGCGGTGTCGCACCCGCTCAGGTGCCGCACGTCCACGCCCAGGATGTCCACCAGGGCCTCCGCCTGCGCGTACTTGGCGGCGGGGTCGATGTCCTTGGTCGCCATCTGCGGCAGACCGTCGATCTGCTCGGCGTTGAACACCCGGTAGGACTGGATGCTCGTGTACGCACCCTGCTGGACCACCTCACCCGAGGCCAGCCGACGCTTCCACGCCTCGCGCTCCGCCTTCTTCGCGGTGCGACGCGGGGGCCAGACGCGGGAGCCGGTCGAGGAGACCACGTAGATGGGGGTCCGGTGGACGCGGACGGCGGCGGAGCCGTGCGAGCCCTTGCGGACACCGTGCTTCGGGTCGTCGCCCTCACCGGCCCAGTTCCACCAGCGACCGTCCTTCTTGTAGCCGCCGACGGCCTCCATCGCCTGGTTGAACGTGTACCAGCGCGGGTCCACGAAGCCCTGGTCCTGCGCCGCCAGGGCCAGGAGCCAGACGTTGATGCCCGTGAAGGGCTCACCGTTGCTCCGCATCGGGAGGCCGAACTTCCACAGACCGTCCCAGGGCTTCTCCCAGGCGGCGGGGTTGTCCTTGAGCCGCTCGAGTTCCGCGACGATCGTCGCGGTGACCTCGGCGTACCAGTTGGTGCGGGCCTTCTTCGTCTTGGGGGCGGGACGTGCCATCGGTGTTCCTCCGTTCACCCCTAACACGCCGAAGAATCCCCACTGCAACCTGCGGGGGTTCAGTTTCTCCTCCCTTCGCGTAAGCACTCCGTATGGACAGGAGTCCCGGCGAAGAGGTCTACCGAAACCGCAAGGGTGGAGCCCTCTGGTCCATCGCTTGCTACCTCGCAGGAGTGACCCTCCGAGATGGACTCGCAGCCGCCCGCGAGTACGCGGACGCGAACAAACTCCCATGGCCCCCTCCCCTCACGCAGAAGACTCCCGGCGAGTTCCTCGGCACCCATGAACTCCGGGCGATCATCAAGCGTGCGTTCCTCCCTCGAGGAGTCACCGTCGTGCTGACCCCTGAACAGGAGATAGAGGGCTACCGCCTCCGGATGCAGAACCTCTCCTGGGTCCGGGTCGGCAAGAGGATCAACTGCCGATACCCGGAGGTCGTCCGGGATGGCGTCAACGAGTACGCGAAGCGTCGGGGCCTGCCGGACCCTCCCACCACGGTCGTCCACGAGGCCCAACGTCGCCGCCACAAGGTCCGCAGGGGCGCTCCCCGCCTTGCCTACCAACTCCGCCTCACGAAGGGGCTCTCGTGGGCGGAGATCGCCTCTCAGGTGCGGTACAAGGAGTACAGGTTCGGTCAGTACGCCCGCGTCGCTGCCAGGAGGTTCGCTGAAGAGGAAGGACTCCCCTGGCCGGTTCCGAGCCCGGACGACCCATCATCAGAACACGATGGGGGGCGTGCGTACTTCTATAGAGGAACAGGGCTGTCCTGGGAGGCCGTTGCCATCCTCACGGGATACCGCTCCGTGAAGGGAGTCACACGAGCCGCTCAGAGGCATGCCGAAAAATGCGACCTTCCCTGGCCCATCGTGGTTGCACCCTCCTGATCCCGGCGTAGTAGGGCTGAACGGAGGAACCGGATGCCGAACCTGACCCGCGAGAAGGCTTACGAATGGGCGCAAGAGTGCTCCACCATCATCGAGGGCGTGTGTGACTGTGGCCGCGACCACAGCGGTCGCCTCGTCGAGATCTACGCCCCCGACGCGGGTGGCCTGCCGGTCCCCGTCCTCGCCCTGTGCGAGAAGTGTGCCCCCTCGCAGTTCCGTGCGGCCCAGTCGCAGGACGACGCCCACCGCATGGCGAGGGCCACCCACAAGCTGGCGGAAGCCCGCCGGGCGGCGAACCGTGTCTCCCACCGTGAGGCCCTCGAGTCGGCCCCCGTCCTGACGGACGAGGAGCGGTGGGAGGACGAGTGGAACGAGTACGGGGACGCGATGGTCGCGTAGCCCCGGACAACGCAGACGCGGAGGCTGAAGATGCAGAAGCTGGAGCTGGTGTTGATCGTGGTCCTGACCCTCGCGGGCGGGACCGCCTGGTACTTCGGATGGGTCGTGCCGCACGACCGCTACCTGCGGGCCGTGGAAGCCTGCATGGACGGCGACCCGCAGGCGTACCAACGATGCGCCGAGGAAGAAAAATCGCGTTCGTCCGTCAGATCTTCCGGTGAGCACCGTCTAGGGGGTTAGAAGGAGCCGACATGCACAAGGACCAGACCCGAGTCAAAGAGATCGTCCTGCCCCTGATCGCCACGGCGATCCATGAGGAGACGCCCGAGGCCGAGCGGGACTGCACGGTCCTCAACCGGCTCCTGTCTCAGGGGGCGGACCCCCTCTTCATCATGGAAGCCGCCCCCATCGAGTTCGAGGTGCTGTGCGACATGATGCGCGTCACCGTCGACGAGGGCCGTCAGGCCATCGAGAACGCCCACTGGATGGGTCCGGCGACGCTGCTCGGGGACGGCTCCGGCCTCGACGTGGACGACTTCAAGTGGGACTGCAAGCAGAAGCGACTCGAGGGTCTGTGGCTCATCCTCGCCGCGTGCTCCGACAGCACCGAGCAGGGCTACACCGAGGAGACCACCATCCTCGAGCGCGTCCGGAGGGCGTTCAACGCCGTGTCGACCCTGCGAGGCGCGATGAGCCTCGATGGCTCCGTCCTAAACCTCGACCAGTTCGCACAGGGCAAGCTGCGCGACTTCATCGAGTCCACCAAGTTCGAGGTGGACGAGGATGGCGTCCCGCACGCGACCGAGGACCACTCCTTCTACGTCCTGTACAAGCAGGGCTACAAGTGCGTCGCCGTCCACACCGACGGGCCGACCTTCTACGGCACCACGCCGGACACTACCCTCGAGGAGCAGGGCATCTCCGTGGACAAAGAAATCAGCCCGCACTTCGGCCTCGTATTCCCCAAGGAGAAGGCGTGATCCCCAGTTGCAACGATGGCCTCCCGGCGTAGTAGGGGAGAGAGGAGGGCATCATGCCCCTGCCGTCACCGATGCAACTGAACATCTACCACCACGAGTATCCCGGCCAACCCCTCGTGTCCGCCGCGTGCATCGTGCAACTCTACGAGAGCCCTGAAGCCGCTGCCGAGAGCAGCCCCCACGGCTGGTGCGTGGCCGAAGGCAACGCCGACATCCCCGGAGCCGGGGGCCAGGCGACCAAGGCCGTGAGAGCCCTGCTGGCGTACCGGGAACACGGCTCCATCGATCAGGTCATCGATGACCTCCACGAGGGCTGGCGACGCACGGTCCACCCCGGCAACTTCCACGACCGACTCGAGCCCGGCATGGAGAAGGCCAGGGCCATCGAGCCGAAGCTCCGCAAGGTCCTGGAGGTGTGGCTCAACAAGTAGCCGATCCCCTCCCGATTCCTGGTTGCACCCTCCACCCCTCGGCGTAGTAGGGGTGCGAGGAAACATGACCATCATTGCCCACATCAGCGACACCCACGGCAACCTGAGCACCCTGCTGTCCGCGTCCGCCACCCCGGACGTCTGGGTCATCTCGGGCGACTTCTGCCCCAACGAGACCCGTGGCGACGCCGACATCGAGCGCGTGACCCAGAGCGCGTGGCTCGAGGCCAACCGTGAGGCGCTGGTGACCCGCTTCGGCTCGACCCCGGTCGTCTACGTCGGTGGCAACCACGACTACGTGGACGTCGCCCGAGTCCTGCGGAGCTTCGGCGTCAACGCCGTGACCGTCACCACCGAGGGTGTCGAGGTCGCGGGTGTCCGGTTCGCCGGGTTCCCGGAGATCCCGTTCATCGCGGGTGAGTGGAACAACGAGTCCCACGACCTGACCCCGATGGTCGAGGCTGCGATGGCGGCGGACCCCGAGGTCCTGGTGACCCACGCCGCCCCGGCGGGCATCCTGGACGACGACCATGGTTGTGGCCACGGCGATGGCGTCCGGTCGCTGACCTCGGCGCTGGCCTACGCCCCGCACCGGGTCCGGGCTCACCTGTTCGGCCACATCCACGCGAGCGAGGGCGTGGTCGAGGAGATGGACATCACCTTCAGCAACGCTGCGGGTGCGGTCCACGTCCTGACCGTCTAACCAGGGTAGGGTGTCCCTTCGAAAGGAGGGACACCCCCCATGGCTTCCGCCCCCTACGTCGTCCAGGAGTATCCCGACGTCGTCGCCACGCTCGCCAACAACGTGGACTTCAAGCCGCTCATCACCCTCAAGAACGAGCACGGTGGAGTTGCCCACATCATGGAGGACGACCACTGCTACGTCCTGACCATCAGCGCCGGTCGAGAGGACGGTCGGGTCCAGATGACCCCTTGGTGGTTCCGGGAGGCGTTCGAAGCCTCCCGTACCCTGCCGCCCCTGGTGGGACCATGACCGAGTACCTGTTCCTGAAAGAGGTCTACCCGCAGATCTACGTCCTCGACCACCGACTCACCCCCGAGGTCCGGGCCATGCTCTGCGCGATGGCGTCCCGGATGCCCGCTGGAGGCATCGTCGCCCGCTACGAGGAGGTCGTCGGTGCTGTGGCGGAGGGCATCAAGGAAGAGGGCCTCGAGAGAGGATGGCTCTACTACCTGGACCGGAACAATGAGCCGACCTCCGAAGACGGGGAGGGCCACCGTCTGATCATCAAGAGCGTGGGTTACCATGGGGACGAAGTCTCTGGTCCGTTGAAGCCAGAGAAGCTCTTCGAGATGGCCGAGACCCGGCTCACCCAGTACCCCATTCCCGATCGCGTCCAGGGGTTCTTCGACCAGTTCGTCGCCAACTACGGACACGCCTCGATCATGGAACTCACGGGATCACCATCCGTCTACATCGAGGGGGTGTCCTGGTACGCGGCGTACCTGAGCTTCGACTCGCCCCTCTGCTCCGGCCAGGAGTTCTCGACCCGCGCCGTCCGGCACAAGGACTGGCCGATGGCCCGTGAGTGCCTCACCTCGCACACGGTGACGACCCTCGAGTCGAACACCGAGGCGGGGAAGACCATCCTGGTTCCCATTCCCGAGTTCAAGAGCCTCCACGATCAGTGGTTCGACGTGTTCGAGGCAGAGGTCGAGGCGTGGAAGAACCACCTGTCCGACCCCCGCGTCCGGGAGGAACTCGGCATCGCGGACAAGGAGCCCTTCCGACCGGCTCTCGACCGAGCCCGCTGGGCCATCCCCGGCACCATCGCTACGGGGTTCGCCCACACAGGACACCTGAGAGAGCGTGCCCGGACCTTCAAGGACGCCATCGCCGTCGCCGGGAAGTCCGAGGGTCAGGTCCTCCACCTGTGGAGGGACATCCGCCGGGCCTACGACGAGGCCCTCCCCGGCATGGGCGGCATGGGACTCCGCGAGGCGCTCTATCAGGAGGGGACGTTCCGCATCCCCGGCCACCTGACGCCGAAGATCGTCATGCAAGGGGCTGAGACCCGTGTCGGTCTGCACGTGGTGGGCACCCCCTACGACCTCGAGAAGGTGAAGCCGTACAAGCGAGGGCTCAACCAGAAGGTCTATGTCGACCCCTACTTCAACGCCTTCGCCCAGGTCACCGTCACCTTCCAGTGCAGCCTCGCCGTGTCCCGCGACTGGCACCGGCATCGCACCGCGTACCCCTGGTCCCTCAACATCGTCGAGGACGACACGGGCCTGAGGATGCACCCGGCCTACGAGCCCCTCTCGCAACTGGGGATGACCGATCACGAGCCTCTCCTCGAAGAGAGCACCAAGGTCTTCCACAGCTACTACGACAAGGGGGACATCTACCGGGCCATGCTCGCGTTGCCACTCGGCACGCTCGTCGAGATGGAGACCACGATGGGCCTCCGCGACGCCCTCTACATGCTCGAGCTTCGGGCTTACACCCACGGGGCCAACTTCGAGTACAAGGCCCAGGCGAGCGAAGCCCTCGAGAAGCTCACCCGCCAGTTGATGGAGTACCCGCACCTGTTCGAGTGCCTGGGTCTGGAATCCGTCGAAACCGCGTAGCATCTCCTCAAGGAGGTGCCCCGTGGCCCAGAAGCTCGCTGCCATCCTCAAGATCCAGGTCGACGAACTCCGCGACGGCCTCCTCTACCGTCGCTGCCCCAACTGCGGCGAACTCAAGGAGATCAACGAGTTCGGCCTGCGGACCTTCAAGGAGGCAGGCGACGACGGTCAGGACGTCATCCGCAACCAGTCCTGGTGCCGCGACTGCCGCACACGCTGATGCCCCGCAAGGTCCTCATCAACGACGAGGTCGTCCTCGAACACGACCTAACGTGCCCCGAGTGCGGCGCTCCCCTCTGGCTCAAGCCCTCCCGGTTCGGCCTCTTCTACGGTTGCTCCACCTGGAAGGACACCCAGTGTCCCGGCGGTCATGGGGCACACAAGGACGGCACCCCGCTCGGCATCCCCGCGAACAAGGAGACCAAGGACGCCCGCAAGGCGGCACACCACGTCTTCGACCACCTCTGGAAGACCGGGATGATGTCCAGGACCTCTGCCTACCTGTGGATGCAGGGAGCGATGGGCATGTCCGCCAAGGAGGCCCACATCGGACGGTTCACGCGGGACCAGTGCAAGACGCTCGTCCTCAAGTTCCGCGACGAGTTCCCCGACCTCTGGAAGCAGATCAGGGGGTCCAAGGCGTAGCGACCCCGCGTAGGATGGAGTCAGAAGCTGTGCTGACTCCATGCTGTGCGGAGGTTGCTGTGGAAGTTGTGCTGGAGATGGTGGAGATCGAGGTGTTGTTGCGGGAGGCGCTCAAGAGGGAGGGCGTCACGGTCCCAGACGAAGCCCGGATGATCGTCCGGCAGAATCGCAAGAAGCAGACGATCCGGCTCGTGTTCACGACACGGAACATGGGACGGCGAAGGTAGCGACTACCACTGACGACCGTCGACACCCCGGTTCTTGCGGGCCTGCTGGACCTTGTCGGCTTTCGCGGGATCGATCTTCTCGAGCTTGGTGAGGACTTCGGCGTAGGGCCGTGTCAGACGCGAGTACTCGAGTCCGTCCCTGGCGCGTTCCATCTGGCCGAGGTACTCCATCGCCCTCTCGAAGAGGCGATCAGCCTCCGTTGCGGACGCTGCCATGTCCGCGATGGTCTTGCGGATGGTGTCGATGCGCTTCCGGAACTGCGATGCCTTGGATCGGTCCCAGTTCTCCGCCAGATCGAGGACATCGAAGAGCTTGAAGTAGGCTTTTCCGGTGTCCTGCTCCGTGAGTTCCTTCTGTGCGAGGAGGGCGCGGCCCTCCTCGAGATAGCCCTCCCATCTCGAGATCCACTTCTCGATGAGTGCCATCTCCTTGTCCACGTAGGGCTGGATGAGCTTGGCCCGATTCTTCCGGATGTAGGGGAGAACCTCGTCCTTGTGGATGATCTCCGTCGCGTCCTTGACGGGCATCCAATCTCGGGGCTTGAAGACCCCACGAGCGACGACCTCAGGACGCGAACGCGAACCCGAGGAAGCCTCAAGAGTCCACGGGTACTCTTGAGGCTTCCTCTTTACCTTCGAGACCCTGAGGTCCAACCGGGCAGCACTATCGATGGGAGCGCTCTTCAGGTTCTCGTTGAGCGTATAGATCCGAAGGCATGAGGTGCCCGAACATCGGAGCTTCCGCTCCCACGAGGTGGGGTGCTTGGCCCCTGTGAGGACGCGAACGAGAGCCTCCCGGAGAGGACCGGGATTGTCGAGGGCGAGCTTGGCAGTCTTGGCCCGGAGCGACATTGGGAATCCTCCTATCCTCAGGGCCTGATAGACAAGCTACCGGGTACGGTAGACCCATGTGGTGGGTCTACGTCATCCAGTCCAAGCAGATTCGGATCGGTCGTCGGGGACAGAAGCTTCCCGGCTTCTACTACGTCGGATGCACAACGGACGTCCCGCGCCGTCTCCGCCAACACAACGGTGAGATCGCCGGGGGTGGTAGGTGGACCGCCAAGCACCGCCCGCACGTCCTACGCGCCGTGTACGGCCCCTACAACGGCAGATCCGAGGCCCAGAAGGCGGAGCGAGCGCTCAAGAAGGGGAAGAGGGGCCAGAGTCGGACCCAGTGGCAACCCTCCGACAGCCCTTGGTGCCGTGGCGCTCCTGGCACGATGCACCCGTGGGTCGACGACCTGACATGGGAGCCTGACGAATGCGAGTGATGGTCACAGGTCACCGTCCGCCGAAGATCGGAGGGTACCGGACTCCGAACCCCACCGAGCAGTGGGTCCGGACGATGCTCCACAAGATCCTGGAGGGGATGCTCCGGAAGGATCCTAAGCTCGTCGCTGTATCCGGGATGGCACTCGGGGCCGACACGATCTTCGTCGAGGAGTGCCTCGCCCTCGGCATCCCCTTCATCGCCGCCGTTCCGTTCGAGGAGCAGGACAACCGCTGGCCTGGGGAGAGTCAGAAGCACTACCGGGATCTCCTCACGAAGGCGAAGAAGGTCGTCTACGTCGATCAGGTTGCCTCGTACCACTCGGATCACTTCGCCGGGAAGATGAACGAGCGGAACCGATGGATGGTCGAGCACTCGGAACAGGCCATCGCCGTCTGGGACGGGACGAAGGGAGGGACCGGGAACACCGTGAACCTCCTCCAGTACAAGGAGCGGAAGGTACTGCGTTTGAACCCGAGTACGTTCGAGACGTCTGTGATGGAACCCGAGCCCGATGAGGACCTCGTCGGGGAGATGTTCGGCGGGGACTAGACCTCCAAGGCTGACACCAGACCTCGTTTCCTTCGAGCCACGATCTCCTCAGGGACTCCAACCAGACGACCCAGTTCGCAGATGGGCTTCTTCCGTTCCCCCTCGATGATCAGCTCTTGGAAGTAGAACTTCCGGCAGGCATCCAATACGCGCAGATCCGCATACGGGAGATGAACCCGAACCCGATAGAGGGAGCTGCACCTGTCCAAGGGGGTCAGATGCTCGGGAATGAGCCTCTCCAGGAAATCCCGGAAGGTCTCTCGGCCAGGGTTCTCCAAGTGGGCGTAGTAGCCTCCCATCAGTTCGTCGATGCAATCCCCACAGAGGAGATCCCTCGTGTCCTGGCAGATGGCCCGCATCAAGAGGAGGTAGTTGTCTGGGCGTTCCTGCGACACCCCCAACACCCGATTGCTCTGTTTCGTGTCCTCTTCGGTCGAGGCCACGATGTGTACCTTGTGCGTGACACCCCTCCCGATCTCCTCAACGGCTTTCCGGGCATGAATCAGGTCAGGGTGACCTTCCCCCGAGACCATCGTGTGTGCCACCACAGGGAACCCATGACCCACGAGTTTGTAGAGGAGCAACGTGGAGTCCACGCCCCCTGAGAAGGCCAGATGAACGTCCCCCGACTTCTCGAAACACCGGGACCCGATGTCCCAGGTGGACTGGGTGATGGCTTCGTCGAGCTGGTGGAGCTTCAAGCCGAAGCTCTGTTGGGAGGGGGTCCAGTCGAAGGATCGGAGGTCGCTGAAGATCCGGCTCCGGTCGTCAATCATCTTCTACGATGCGTCCACTCTCGATGTGCCAACCACCATCGGGGCACTTCTGAGTGAACCGTACCGTCACCGCCAGAAGATCGTCACCGTGTTGTGTCCCGTGGCCAACCGCTTCCTCCATGTCGATGCGGTGCTTGCCACAGGAGCAGTGCTTGATGGTGTAGGGCAAGTCCTTGTGTTTGCCCCCGCAGTGATGGACCTCGTGCTCGCCATCCTCGTGGTGGATGTGGTGGAACAAGGAGAGGAGGTGGTCCTTCTTCGAAGCTGCCGTGCAGAGGCGGCACCCGATCTTGGAGAGCTGGGCTTCGCGGAACAACCACCGGGAAGCAATGCGAGTGGGAGACGGCGTGTTCACTTTGGACATCACTCCTTCAGGAGGATAGGAAACCTACCGATAATCTCCTTGACGGTCTCCCGAGTCGTGCAGTATTCCTAGAGCAACATGCACGCCTTGTTCGCCAGCAATCGCTCCCGCCTGATTCTCGGCATCACCGCCGGGGACAAAGCGGTGGCGTGTGCAGACTCCGAGGGGACGAAGTACACGCCCTGGCGGACACCGAGGCGCTTCCCGACACGGACGCCCGGCCAACCCTAGAGGACGGCCACCAAGGGCAACGACTCGGGAAAGCGCCACACCCACAAGCAGAAGTCAGAACCCTGGTTGGTCGTCCGTCCCTCATTGGGCGGTCGTTCAGCGGTCTAGGACCCCGGCCTTTGGAACCGGAGACCTCGGTTCGAATCCGAGCCGCCCAACCACCAGACCTCGAGAGGGAGGAACACGAAGGATGCCTGCATCCTCGGACGAGAAACAGGTCGGCCCGAAAGGGCTCGAGGGCCTGTAGTTCAGAGGTAGAACAGCGGACTTTTAATCCGCATGTCCTGGGTTCGATCCCCAGCAGGCTCTCCAGACACGCTGACGTAGCTCAACTGGCAGAGCACCGGCCTCGTAATCCGGAGGTTGCGGGTTCGATTCCCGCCGTCAGCTCCAGTCCCGTTCACTGAACGGGCTGAAGGAGAAGTGATGAAGTGGAAACGGAGGTGGAGGCCGTAAGGCTTCCAGGCTGGAGGACACCATGACTGCCATCGCCCACTACCGAACGCTGCTACTCGATTCCTCGTTCCGGCCTGTGAAGGTCATCCCGTGGTCACGTGCTGTGACCCTGATGTTCCAGGGCAAGGTCATCGAGGTGGAGAGCTACGACCGTCTCATCGGGCATCCGTCCGTCGAGATGTTCGTCCCGGCAGTGGTGGCGCTGAAGCAGTACCTCCGGTACCACCCGTTCAAGGTCCGGTTCACCAAGAGGAACGTCTTCCTCCGGGACGGCTACGCTTGCCAGTACTGTGGGGAGCGATACCCGGCGGTCGAACTGACCATCGACCACGTGGTTCCCCGTGCCCAGGGTGGACGATCCTGCTGGGAGAACGTCGTGACCGCGTGTGAGCCGTGCAACCACCGGAAGTCGGACCGGACTCCGAGGCAGGCGGGGATGCCCCTGCTCTCCGTCCCGGAGCGTCCACGTCCGTCCCTGCACGGCCACGTCGTGGCCAGGAAGGTTCCAGCCGAGTGGAACCCCTACCTCGGCAAGAGGGCCACAGCGTGACGCCCCTGGTGGGGGCGTGGTAGCCCCGGCTTAACTACGCCCCCGCCACCCGCGCCGTCGTAGCTCAATTGGCAGAGCAGTTGACTTGTAATCATCAGGTTCCGGGTTCGAGTCCCGGCGACGGCTCCATCATCCTTCGGAGGGGAGCCACTTCAAACCGAGGCCGGGGATCGTGGGGACGCATCCCCCGTTGAAGTGGATGGAGACCTTGCGCCCGAGAGCCTTGAAGTCCTCCAGGGTGAGGGCACCCTCGACCTCCACGGAGATGTGGTCCGCCTGGAGCCCTTCGGGGAGGGAGATCGGGACGACGAGGCCCTGAGTCGGAGGGCTCTTGTGGTCCGCCTCCAGGGCGGCGACACGCGCCCTGAGGCGCTCGTTTTCCTCCTCGAGGTCCCGATGGAAGTTGTCCTGGAACTCTCGCATGAGGTTCCCGACCGTCGTGGTCCGGAGCCCGGTACCGAACTCATCGCGGAGGACCCGCTGCACCTCCTTGTACTCGGGCAGCTTCCCGTTCTCGTCGTAGAACTCCGCGATGTACTCGAGGGCCTTGCTGTGCTTGGCGTCCTGGATGGGGGTGTTGTCCATGTTCGTGTCCTCTAGTTGATGGTGACGGAGAGCCTGCGGCCCATGGAGGCGAGGTCCGCCGGGGTGACGGGACCGTCCAAGGTGACCTCCACCTTGCAGCCCTCGGGGACGAGGCCGGTCAGGTCCAGGGCGACGACCGGGGTGTTGTCCTTCGCCTCGAGCTTCGCCTTCAGGGCCGCGATCTCCTGCTTGTGCTGGAGGGCCTGCTTCCGGAGGGCCTCCTGGGCATCCTTGGCCTCGCGCTTGGCGGCGGTCAGTTCGTCGTCGAGGTCGTCCAGCATCTTGTCCTGAGCGCCGAACTTCCCGGCGAAGAAGTCGTGGCGGTGCTGCGCCATCTGACCCTGAGTCTTCAGGCGGTTCCGCAGGGACAGCAGCTCGGTGCTCTGGGCCTGGACGGTGGCCTCCAGGTGCTTGATCCGCTTGCTCTTGTCGTCGACCGTCTGGAGGCGGTTGTCATGCCGACGCTGGATCTCGTCCCGCTCCTGCATCAGGGACTTGATCTGCTTCCGCAGGGCGTCGAGGTCGTCGGACGGCTCGGGGGTCGTGGTCTCGGGGACCATCCCCACCTTCTCGAGGGCTTCCTTCCGGATGGGGGTGACGTAGTTGGTGTTGACGCCCGACCCGCAGGTAGTCCGCAGGTAGTCCTGCATGTCCTTGGCGGAGGGGAGCTTCCCCGTTTCCTGGTGGACGCGCATGCAGTAGCGGAGGGCAACGTCGAACTTGCGGTGCAGGTGCTCCGTCCGGCTCGCCTTGTCCATCTTGTAGTGGTCACTCCAGACCGTGATCAGGTCGCGGCGGGCTTCCTGCACGAACCCCAGGAGGTCCTGCTCCGTGAACCCGTTGATCTCCTTCTCGTCCTTGATGAGGCTGACGACCTCCTGGTCGGTGCGGTCGGGCTTGTGCTCGATGCACATGGTGGCCCACTCGATCGCGTCGCTCTTGATCTGGCTTTCGTGGTTCATCTCGGTCTCCTCGGTGACCACCTTCTCGGTGGTGGGGTGCTCGATGGGGGCAGGCTTCGTGAGGGGGCAGATCCCGACACGCTGCAGGACGGGGAGGGACTTGGCGAATTTGCGCCCGATGCTCACCCAGGGAATGTTGGCGTCACGGGCGAGCTTCCGGGTCGGCTGGATCAGGTTCTCGTCCGCGTTGGTGATGACGAGGATGATCCCGTCGGTCCCCTCGGGAAGGGCCAAGTCGAGGGAACGCTTGCGATCCCAGGACCAGTGCGCGATCACGTCCACACCCCACTCCGCCAACTTCGGCGTGAGGGTGTTCCTGACGTATTCGGGGTAGCAACCGGACACCAGAACCTGCATGCCTTCCCTCCGTTCTCCCCTACTACGCGGACCCCGCGAGGTTGAAACCTGAACCCCCAGATCTCCCCCAGGTCTCCAGCAACAAACGCCGTGACCTCAGGTCTTCGAGACTCCTTCAAAATCCCTAGCAATACCGACAAGTTACCAACCGTGGGACAACCGCTGTCCCAACCCCCAGAATCGGGCCCAGTGGGCTCAATTCCTTAGTAATAATGCACACTTACGGCGGGTCCTCGGCTTAGGATACTGGGCTGCCGAGCTTCCCCGTAGATGAACTTGTAGCCGGAGAGACCTGTCTTGCGATTGTGTGGTGATGTTGGGGGTTGCGGGGTTCTAGGACTGAGGGGGTTTGACGTGGATCTCCCACCCCATCTTGACGAGATCGTCGAGGGTGGTGCCGGACTTCTCGACCCCCTGGAGGGCTTCCTCGAGGTCCTTGGCGAGGGTGAGGTTCTCGGCCTTGAGCATCTCGTTCGCCCGCTCCACCGAGGCGAGGTCCTTGCGGGTCGCTTCGAGGTTCGTGGTGAGGGCCTTGTTCCGGTCGGTGAGCTTCTTGACGATGCCCGAGTAGTGCTTCTCGACCGCCGCCGCCGAGGAGGACGACTTGCCGTTCTCCTTCGTCGCGGCCTGGGCCTTCTCCCGGAGGTCCTCCACCTCGTCGGACAGGGTCTTCCGCTGCGCCTTGAGGGCGGTGACGATGCCGTCGTGCTCCGCCTTCTCCTTCTGGTGAGCCTCCTTGGTCCGGTCGAGGGTCCCCTTGAGGAGGTTGATCGTGCCGTTGAGCTTCTGGATCTCCTTCCGGTACTCGACCTCGGTCATCTTCTCGCCCTGCTTCTTCGTGGGGGCCTTGCGCGGGGCTGGACGCACCAGGGTGCCCTTCGAGTCGGCCTCGGCCTTGCCCCGCTGCAGGATGATCGTGCGGATCTCGGTGGAGAGTCCGCTACCGAAGAGGGGCTCCGCCGCCGCACGGATGTCCTTGTGCCTCGGAGGGTGCCCCGTCTCCTGGACCGTCTTCAGGTAGAAGCGGACACCCCAGGCGACCTTGATCTTGCGGACCTTGATGCCGAGGTCCTTGCTCTTCCGGTGCCCCGAGGCCCACTGCTGGAGCAACTGCGTCCGGACCCCCTTGACCACGGCGAGGAGATCATCCTCGGAGAAGCCGTTCGTCGCCTTCTCCTTCTTGATCTGGGCGACGATGTCCTGGTTCGTTCGCTCCGGCTTGTCCTCGATGTAGAGGGTCGCCCACTCCGCCGTCTCCTGCAGGGAGGGGTGTTCCTTGTCTTCCTTGGGTTCGGGGGCCGGGGCCTCGGCCTTCTCGACGTTCGTGGGGCCTTCTCCGTCCACGAGGCCGACGGTCTTGAGGGCCTGGAGCATGTGGGCGAACTTCCGCTCGCTGCACTCCGCCAGGGGAAGGTCCGCCTTCCTCACCGCGTCCCTCGCCTGCCGCGAGAGTCCGGAACTCGCCTCCTTGGCGAGTAGAAGGAGCCCGTCACACCCATCCGGAAGGTTCACGGGTCCCTTGTACCCCCATCCGTAGTGCCGTTCGGGGTTGACCCCCACGCTGATGAGCTTCTTGCCCAGGGTGTCCCGCACGTAGGCGGGGTCCCCTCCAACCACGACCACCTGTTTCATCACATCCTCCTTCCCTCTACTACTCGGATCGGTGGGATCCGCCGCAGAGAAAATTGGCGGTTTCCTCTACTACGCAGCGGAGAGTGCGATGAAACCTAGCAGATGGGGGGACTATGTCCGCAGACAGGCGATCTTGACGGGCCCGTAGTGCTCTTCGTACCAGTCGATGTGGCCCGTCTCGGAGGGCTTCTGAAGCTCCTTGGGGGTCCGACCCACGATGCGAAAGACCACCGCGTAGATGATCTCCCCGATAGGAAGCGTCGCCATGCCCATCAGCTCTGCATGGCCTGTGAGTGCCGAGAGTACGGACGGGATGAGGAAGTGCTCGCAGAGTTCGAAGAGGGCCATGCCGAGGCCGAGCTTCCACCCGTGTTTCTTCACCGCCTGGATGCATGCCTTGGCTGTCGTCGCCGGGCTCACCGCATGCCACGCCTTCTTGAGGAGCTTCTTGACGACCTCCTCCGTGACCCGATGCCGGAAGTCCGCCGTTGCCTCATCGACGACCTTCTTGTGGACCGACCCCGGCAACGCCCCCCGGAACTCCTCCGCGTGGTCGTAGCCCCACGTGTAGCCCTCGATCCAGTCCTCGGACATCCTAGCGTCCGGGTCGGCCAGGTAGCCTCTGTCGGCGTCGAACTTGCCCTTGATGGCTCCTCGCTCGAAGTCCTCGACGTCCTCGTTGATCTCCACGCTGCCGATCTGCTTGACGAGGACCGGGGCGATCTCCTTGATGACCGCGTCCATCGCGTCATCGACGGGGCCGTAGACGAACTCCTTGTGGTGCTTGAGGATCACCTGGATGGGTTGGGCCATCCACTGTATCCAGTCCTCGATCCTCCCCGCCTCGAGGTGCCGATCAGCAACCCGCGTCGGGTCCGGAACCGAACGATAGGCACTCTCCCCGAGGAACTTGGCGGCGATGCGCTTCGACATCTCGTCGTGTTCGAGCTTCATGAGTTCCTTCTCCTGCCACGCCGCCGTATCGCTGTCTGCCGGAGACTCAGGCGTCATGTGGAGGTGGACCGAAAGTGTCCGACCGTCCTCGAACGTGATGTCGGCCATCGGGTCGTACTTCGTGTCGTACTGGACCTGAAGAACCCGTGTACCGACCGGAGGAACCGCTGCCGGATCATTCGTGACCGCTGCCAGGAACTTCCTGGCGGAAGCGCGTCGCTCTCGATGATGGTCCTGCACGGCTAGAGCCTCCTACACGGAGGAGACGTATAGAAGGGCTACCGTTTCGGCTTGGCCTTGGCCTCGGCCTTCGCCACCTTCTCCGCGTCATCGGCCCGAGAGCGGGCTTCCCCGTCACGGACAAGACGGATGAGGCTCTTCCCCTGGGCGTCGAGGTCCATGTTGCCCTCGAGCGTCATCTCCTTCGTGTCCCGGTCCTGGAGGCGAGACGTGAATCCCTTCGCACCTGGCTTGATGGCCCGAACGACCGCCGGGTCGATGGCCCCGATCATGATGTCCCAGACGAAGCCAAGCTCGACCCCCGCCGCCACCATGATCGGCTTGCCCCCGTACTCGACCACCTCACGGCTCTTGTAGAGGAGCATCCCGGAGCCAGTTCGGAGTTCGAGGTCAAAGAAGTGGACGGGGACTCCCGGAGGTGTCGGGGCATTGAACACGAGGGGCAACTCGATCTGAAGTCGGAGATCGCCGTGCCGGGCCCGAGGGCTCTGGATGTACCCCCATCCGACCACATGAACGATGAGGTCCCCAGACTCGACGAGCCGGGCCAAGACCTCCTGCTCCACCTCGGACAGGGGGACATAGAGGGAGTTCGGATTGCCACCACCGAAGGGATTCTTGTCGCTCATGCCTACACCCTACCGACGTGGACGTGACATGCTCTCGGTCTCCCCTTCTTGAACCCACTGAAGAAGCCGACCTCCTGCCCTGGGAAGGGTAGACGCCCGTTCAGGACCTCTGAGCGGTGCAGGTAGTAGGAGATCCCGTCATGACCCTTGGCGAATCCCCAGCCCGTGTCTGGGGAGAAGGAGTCCACGACACCCTTGATGAAGATGGGGGGCTTCACGCGGACGACACGCTTGGCTCTCGGAGCCCTTCCGTTGTCCGACTCCTTCGCGGGGTCGAACTCGACTTCCACCTCTTCCCCGAGGATGGGGGGTGGAGACTCTTGTAGCCCTGGCCAACGGCCTGTGACGAACGCCTCAAGGTGAAAGAAGACACGCTTCCCGTCACCTTCGCAGAAGCCGTAGAGCCGGTCCGGGGCGTACAGAGCCACTCGCATCTGCGAGATGATGACCGTGCCCCTCCTGGGCTCAGGCGTCGTTGATCGCCGCCAGGATGTCCTTCTTGACCATGTTCTCGTCGAGGTCGAGGCCCATCGCTTCCGCGACGGCGAGCATCTCGGCCTTCGTGTTCTTCATGGACAGTTCCGGCTCCTCCTCGGCGGTCGGCTCATCCTCGAGGACCACCGGCTCGGGCTTCGGCTCGGGCTTCGGCTCGGGGACCGGGGCCGGGGCCTCCTCCTCGGTCTCCGCGCTCATGTCGCGGTAGACGTGGGAATCACGCTGGACGGGGGGCCGCATGTTCTTGCGACCACGGCGATGGAAAGCGTAAGGGACTCCTCGTGCCATCTTCTCACTCCTCTACGGGCTGGTTCGGCCCGGTCGGGGGCTCCTCCTCGTCGTCAGGAGGCTTGGGCGTGTTGTTCTCGGGGGGCTTGGGGGTCGTGCCGCCTTTCGGCTGGCCGTTCATCGTGATCTGGGCGACCCGGACGTAGCGGTCGAGCCACGCCTGACCGCCGATGTAGCCGACGTCCACGAACCCGGCGACGATCACGGTCGAGACCATGAACCACCACCCGGCAGGCGTCGCGTCCCGAAGCTGCTCGTTGAACACGAACAGGGCGACGATCAGGATCGCCTTCCACAAGACCGACGAGATCAGGTAGGCGATGAACTTCTTCGACGCCAGGGGCGTCTTCTCGTGTCCGTTGGTCTCGCTCATGGCTTCACCCTGTCCTCGACCCCTTCGTTGCGAGGCCGTGTTTGATCCGTGCGGCCTGGGTTGACCCCACCTGTGACCTGCTTGTGCTGGATCCTGTCCTCGTAGTCCTGCGGGTCCTCAATCAAGGACGTCATCCGGGGGTTCTGAGCGATCAACGCCGCCAGGCGTTCCTGGGACTCTGCATCCAGGTCCGGGTACAGACGCTCGAAGTCGTGGCGAGCCTGCCGAGAGGTCCTCAGACAGTAGGCGATGTACTCGTCCTCGAGGATGGCAGGGTTGTCCGGATCCTTCTGGATGACGATCCGACCATCAGGGAGCGTGACCGCCGTACTCGCAGCACCCTGGAGTCCGTTCTTGCCGCTGAAGAGCCAGAATCCAAGGTTCTCGTTAGCCATCACACAGCCCCAGGTTGTCTACCAGGGCGTGTGGGATAGAAAAGCTACCGAGAAGGCACGAGCAGGACGTCGGCGTAGGCCGAGTCGATGTCCTGGCCGGGCTCACGCCCTTTGTGGCACCAGAGCAGGCTGTGGGTGCCTCCGCACGCCGTACACTCGGCCTGACCCACCTCCCCGAAGTTCCAGTAGCCGAACTCCGAGACCTGCTGACCCTTCCAGACCACCATCGCGGCAGTCTTCCACGGTCGATTGGGGCACCGACGTCGATAGATGAGGGTGCGTGTCAGCGTTCGCATCAGTCGCTCAGGAGATCATCGACGTCGAACTCCTCGGGGGCGTTGTCGGGGAGCTTCTTGTCCGACGGGGGCGGACCCCCCTTGACCTCGTCCACGAGCCGGAGCGGCGGCTCCGGGTTCTCGTCCTCTTCGATGGCCTCCTCCGCCGCCAGGACGCGATCGAAGATGGCCCGACGCTGACGACCGAGGTCCGAGATGTCCACGCCCGCTTCTTCGGCTCGCAACCGGAGTTCGGCCAGCTTGGGGAGGTCCGAGGACCGCGTCTGTCGCTTGACCGGGGGCTTCGCCCGTGGCTCCGGGGCCTCCTTGTAGGACACGTGCAGGACGACGGTGCCGTCCGACTTGACCCGGATCGACGGTACTCCGCGCTTCTTGATCTGCCGCATGACCGTGTCGGCCACGAGGGCGGCGAGGTGACTCGTCTCCAGGTACTTGTTGGCCGTCTCGACCGACTCCATCGCCTCCTTGACCCGGCCCCCGATCGTCGCAGCAGGCTTGTGATCGGGGTTCGGCGGGATGGGGATGTTGAGGATCTCCTCCGCCAGATCCGGGTCGAGGGGTACTTCGTAGGGCTTCAGGGTTTTCGCCATCCGACGCCTCCGTGGGTTTCCTCGACCCACTTACGCCGCACCGGATAGATCGAACCCCCCTGAGTTCCACGGAGGGGGCAGGAAGTTTCCGTCCAGGGGCTCCCGTAGCCCGAAGCGGCTTCCTACCCTACCCCACGGAGCGGAAGATCAGCCTTCCCAACCGGGAGGGGCCGGAACGGAGGGGTTGGACGCGGGGAACGCCTCGGGGGCGTTGGGGATCTCCTTGGCGACGGGGACACCCCACTCGATGAGCTTCTCGCGGACCGCGTAGCGGAACGTGAGGACCATCGCCGGGGTCTCCGACGCACGCTCGAACTCCGTCGAGGTCGTGTGCATCGTCGCCTTCGCACCGTAGCCCGTGTTGACGTCCGGGGCCGGAGCCGCCGCTGCCGCGACCGCCGAGGCACCGATCTTCTTGGGCGTCCGCCTCCGGGCGCGGGACTTGGTCTGACCTTTGGGCACGAACCGCCCCTGGGCGTCCCTCGCCGGACCCGAGGAGGTCTCCGTGGACAGCGTCGCGCTGCACAGGCGCTCACCGTTGTCCTCTGGTGCCCAGTCCATGCAGTCATCGATCTCGGCGGTGTTCATCGTGGTGCATCCACGCTCCCGCGTGAGACTGTTCGAGGAGTAGGTGAACGACGAGCCGAACACCGGCTCGCTGTCGTGATGGTGGTGATGGTGGTGGACGACCGTCTGCCCCCGCAGGATGCGGTACATGGGGTCGACCTTCTCGTTGAACACGGCGACGCCGATCACACCCGTGTTCTTCGTGCCGCGACCCGTCTGCTCCGCGTAGCCGCCGCCCTGGACCGCGTTGAAGCGGAAGGAGGCCACCTCGGAGTCCGTCCGACGCCATCCCTTGATCGTGACCGTCTCCCACGCCCTCAGGACGTATCCGGGGCCGTCGTGGGCCGCGTTGGAACCATCCACGACGTTGATGCCGTCCACGGAGATCACGGCGAGCCGCCTCGAGCCGCAGTTGTTGGTCAGGCGGATCTGGTAGTCCCCCTCGGGCGGGGCCTCGATGAAGTTCTGTCCCTCGTGCGTGTACTGGCGGAGGACTCGGCCTCCCTGAATGATCTCGACCCTCATGACTCACCTCCGTGCTTTTCGGGGTCCTCGTTGTTGTCCGTGGAGGGAACCTCCTCGCACGGCGTCAGCTTCTCGTGACCGTAGAGACCAATCCCCACGGTCTCTTGCATGAACCATCCCCTCACAGGCTCACCGACTTGATCCCTCGTGCTGGGAGCCACGAGGATGGGGTGGTCTGGAGTCTCCCCCGCCGCAATCTCCCCCTCCCCTGGGAAAGCATTCGGGCCCGACCGCTCCACGACACGGATGCGGCCCTCACGGGCCGCGTAGAGGAGATCTTCGACGATCGCCGTCTTGCTCGTCCCATGAGCCGCCGCGTACTCCTTGAGCCAGTCGAGGAGGTCCTGGTTGAACTTGAAGGTCGTCAACGTCTTCGGCATAGTCCGAACGTATATACCGGCGTATATACCCGGTCAACTGGTTTCTTCAGTTTCAGGAGATGTCCCTCGGCGTAGTAGGGGAGGAGGACGTATGGAAGATCGACGCGACTGGTCGGATGAGGATCAACGGGAGGCCCTGTTGAAGCCCCCCGATGGGCACCTGTACTCGTGCTCCTACTGTGGTGACGACATGTACGACGATGAAGCCGTCTACGACGAGAAGCTGGACGACTTCGTGTGCAAACTCTGTGGGGCCGGATTGTTCTAGTTGACAGCCCGATCGGGTCCGTCTACCTTCGGGAGGCTATGCAGCGACTGACCGCCCGGCACTACTTTAGCCAGCCCCGCTCCTGAGGAGCAGGGCGTCACAGCGGTCTTCCCCTACAAGACACCCTGACCACCTCAGAGCGGGGCTCGACCTTTGGGCCGGTAGCTCAGTAGGTAGAGCGGTGGACTGAAAATCCACGCGTCGCAGGTTCGATTCCTGCCCGGCCCACCAGACACGGGCAGGTAGCTCAGATTTGGTAGAGCACGGGGGTGAAATTCCCGGTGTCGCTGGTTCGATCCCAGTCCTGCCCACCATTTCAGGGGTAGGATCTCCTCGGAGGTCCTATGCCGCTGGAGATCGAACGAAAGTTCCTCGTCAAGTCCTACCCGCCCCTCGTCGCATGGCCCGTCCACATGCACACGGTGTCCATCCACCAGCGCTTCATCGAGACCGGCGAGGACGGCGTCATCGAACGTGTGCGGGCTGTTCACGGGAACGGTACGTCCCAGTACGTCCACACCATCAAGAAGCACATCGAGGGCGGCATCAACGAAGAGGATGAACACGAGATCTCCGCCGAGGAGTTCAACGCCCTCTGGGTGCGATCCTCCTACCAGACCGTCTCCAAGGTCCGCGTCATCTTCGACTGGCAGGGCCGCACCTTCGAACTCGACATCTTCATGGCCCCCGCAACGATGGACCCGATGCTCGAGGTGGAACTCGAGAGCATGGACGAGGAGGTCGAGCTTCCGCCGTTCATCGAGATCGAGCGTGAGGTGACGGGCGAGAAAGACTACACGAACTGGAAGATCGCCCAGCGGAAGACGTAGCCCTACGGGATGCCCATGCCCTGGGCGTCCTCGACGTAGCCCTCGATGATCTCACCGTAGTGTTTGGCCTTCCCGCTGCCGTTGTAGCGGTAGGCGAACGCCTCGTAGTCCTTCTCACGGAGAGCCCGAACCATCTTGTGGCTCGAGCGGATGAAGTCGAAGAGCCCCACGATCTGCTCCCGGTCCCCCATCTTCCACGCGGTGAACATCTCCTTGGCCGTGGCGTAGCCGACCTTCTCGGAGTTGAAGCCCATCACCTGAGGGGCTCCCATGCTGATCGAGTCGAGAGCCGCTTCCTGGTCGAGCGTCATGGCAAACCCGAGGACCGCCCACTCGCCCTTCTGACCGAGGGACCGCGTGTGGAGCTTCTCCCACGGCAAATCCTTGGACGACCGCCAGTAGTGACCCTTCCACTTCTGCTCGGAGTCGAACTTGAAGTGCTCGTCGAACTTCTCGGGGTTCTTCTTGCCCCACCGACTGTAGAAGACATGGTTCTCGAACCGGATCTTCATCTTGCCGTCCGGGCCGAACCCGTCCCCCGAGGACTCCGCACACAAGACCGCGACCGCCGCAGCCGGGGCGAACCCCAGGATGTTCGCCAGTTCCTCGAGGAGGCCCCCGTAGGAGTTCCACGCCTTCGCCAGGCCACTCTTCCCCTCAACAGGGGTGTTCGGCGTGAGGGACACGGGAGCGAGGTCCTGCATGGCCGCGAACGGAGGCCGGTCGAGGACTTCCCACGTTGCCTCGTCCGCGACCCCATCCTCGGGGTTCCCGTAGGACTGGTCGAGGTCCATGACGGCACGCATGGTGCGGCCCCCGAAGTCCCCGTCGACGCCGATCCCACACCCGTTCTTGTTGAGGAGCCGCTGGAGTTCCTCGACGAGTTCACCCTTGTCGCCCTTCTTAAGTTCCGGTCGTCCTGTCACGGCGTCCTCCTTCACCTCTCCGCCCAGGAGGGTGTCCTCCACCGTACCGCTCGGGGTTGGATCTCGATCTGGGTCGATGGTCACACGACCATCCCCCTCCTCGTCGTCAGCTTCACCGTTTGCTTTCGGCTCCGGGGAGGCCGGAGGCGGGATCTCCCTGATGCCGAGCCACTGCAGGATCATCTCGAACAGCTTCTTCAACCACTCCATCTCGATCCTCCACGATGACCGTCTCCTCGTCCCAGAGGGTCATCGACTCGTCCTCACCACAAATCTGCCGCCGCTGGATCTCCGCCTGCTCCTCGAACGTCTCGAAGGGCACCACCGACGAGATCGAGGTTGGCCCTGTCACCTGTACCTGCAGAGGTCCCGTGTAGGCTCCCGTAGAGGTTCGTTCCTCACGGTAGGCGACGTGTTCCCAGTTCTCCTTGGACTCCCGGATGAACTCCGAGACCGTCATCTTCCTGTGCGGGACTTCCGACATCAGTGCTCCGATTCGATAGTCCCTCTACCGGGCCGTGAAGTGAGTCACCTTGCGGATCTCGTCGACCGTGAAGTACTCGAACACCGCCTGGATGTGCTGCTCGTAGTCCTCAAAGGTCATCTCCGGCGTGCAGAAGGCGGACTTCATGAGAGGAAGGTCGAACATCCGCTGCCAGGACGCCTCGATCTCCTCCATCACGTCCTCGTCGATTCGACGCTTGAGTTCCATCGTCGTGATCCGAGGGTTCTCCCGTTGAAGGGCCCGCAGCTTGAGGCGGTCCTGCTCGTGCCAGGACTCCATGTCCGCCGAGGAGACCGGCAGGTAGGAGGAGTTCAGTCGGAAGTGCCACCCATCGAAGTCCGAGAGCAACACCCGCTCGTCAGGGATCTCCAGCTCGAGGCGGACACCGGGCGTCCCCGAGATGAGATGCCCCGACCGGCGAAGGTCTGGCTTCGGCTGCTTCCAGGCCCATATCAGAGGACGCCCTGCCGCCCCGCTGACGCGCTTCTTCACCTCCTGACGGAGCCAGGCATAGGCATCGCGGAAGTCGCGGTCACAGCGCCGTCCGTCGGCTCGGAACACCCCCTGCTCTTGAACGATGCGAAGCACGTTCTCGTGCTGAAGCGTCCAGAGCCTCATGTGACCGTCAGGTAGGAGAGGGGGTTGAAGGGCTGCAGCACCCCCACAGCGCTGTCCTTGTCCAGAACGACAATGTTGTTCCCCTCCTTGTTCAGGCCCTTCCCCCAACAATCCGCGTGGACCCAGCAGACGTTCCCACCACCCCACATAGGCTTGTTGTGAGCCGCGAACTTCTCCCCGCAGATGGGACACGGGGTCTCACGCGGCACGTTCACGGTCCAGTCACGGACCTCCCACTTGGGGAACGGCAACGGGAACGGGTCGAACAGGGGACATTGGGGGAGCCTTGCATCAGGGGACTCGAGGATGAATCCCAGGCGCGGGTCATGCTCGTAGAGGGATGGTCCGATCTCGTGGAGGATCTCCTTGAGCTTGTGGATGTACACGGCTCGGGGAGAGGCGACGAGTGCCATGTCATCGAGGTAGACACCTCCCGCAACCTCCAAGAGGTCCAGGACGAGCCGGTAGCCCCCGACGATCCTGACTTCCTGATCGAACCGAACGGCCATGACGAGCTTGCGTCGTGCCATGGGGAGGTCGGGATTGATCTGGACGTGGAAGTGGACGAAGGGGTACTCGTCGGGGTTCAGATCACCCCAGAGGGCATAGAGGGCAGGTTTGGGGTCAGTGTCCTCGGTCACGGGGGGATTCTACCCCCCGAGAGGCGTCATCGCACCTACAGAGCCGGGGTGACCTTCATCTGCTTGGTCGTGAACGCGGGCTGGCTCGGCGCGACCTTGCCGAAGGCACGCTCGCCGTTGGTCGCCGGGGCGACGCACATGTTGGGCTTCACGCCGGGATGCACCGTGGTGCCGCGACGGACGCCGAGACGACCGACCACCTTGCCGCCGGGGGCCGGAACGCGGTTGATGGGCGGGCTGGGCTGGTACTCGGACGTGCTGGAACGGGTTGCCATCGGACTGCCTCCTCACGAGGGGAATTCGTTGTTCCTCTACAGATGGTCTCCGTATAGACATCTCACCGAGGATCCTGGTTGCAACCCCCTCGCCCTGGCGTACTAGGGTTGAAGGGAGGCTGATCATGGCCATCACCTGGAGGAAGCTGGAGAACGGCGAGTGGGTCGACAATGGGACCACCCACGAGGGTCTCGTCATGGACACCTACACCCGGTGTGACCGAGTGATGTCCGACATCTACTCGGACGAGCGGTACGCGAGCGTGTGGAACCCCGAGAAGAACCGGGTCGAGGCCGTTCACCTGGGTGGGGCGTTCGAGCTGAACACGAAGTCCGGCGATGCCGTGGTCGACATCCTCCCCAAGTACCTCGAGATCCACATCGGACAGGTCGAGGCCGATCAGAAGGCCCGCGAGGAAGCCTACCGCAAGCGGATGGCCGAGGAAGCCCACAAGCGAGCCCTCGACGCCCACAACGCCCCCGAGAAGGGCAAGGTCATGCGCGTGGTCCGGGGCCGCAAGGTGCCGCAGGGGACCACCGGCAAGGTCTTCTGGATCGGTGACGGTCGCGTGGGCCTCGCCCTGTCTGACGAGAAGGACGAGCGTGGGTGGCACAAGGACGTCGCCTGGGTCAACGCCGCCTACCTCGAGAACACCGAGCCCTTCCAGTACCCCCTCCCCGCGTAGATTCCAGGTTTCCGCCCCCCAACTTCGGCGTAGTAGGGGTGAGAGGAGAACCAACATGGCCATCACCTACTCCGACCGCACCGAGTACGAGGGCTGCGTCCTCGACGAGGGCGAGATCAATGGCTACGACGACAGCGACTTCTACGCCGTCGTCTACGACCGCGAGTCCGACTCGGTCAAGCGTGTGACCTACGCCTCCACCCGGTACGCGGGCGGGGGCCGCTGCACCATCGACGCCACCCCCGAGGCCCAGACCCTCGCCGCCGAGGCCCTCCGTCGCCGCCTGTTCGCGGAGTGGAAGGCCCACAACGAGGACCAGGCCCGCGTCCCGACCGAGGGCCGCGAGGTCTGCTTCGTGAAGGGTCGCCCGACCGTCAAGCTGGCTGACGGCTCCCGCATGAAGGTGCCCCTGGGCACCGTGGGAACCGTGCAGCAGCGGCAGGAGCGCCGCAGCCAGTACGGCACCTGGAGCTACGGGTTCCGCCTGGCCGTGGCCGTGTCTAGCGAGACCACCCCGGCCTACGATCTCCGCGAGGACGGAGACAAGCTGCGGCTCGTCAGCCCCTACGACCCCAACTTCCCCCGCAAGGCCCGCGCCCTGGACGGTGACTGGGATCGCAACGCCCGCGAGTGGGTGTTCGACGCCGCCCGCAAGGACGAGGTCGTGGCCTTGGCGAATGCGTGCTACCCGCCGACCCCCACCAAGGTCTGCTGGACCAACGCCGACAACGTCGAGGTCATGGACCCCGAGCGGTACGAGGAGCCCGAGGAGACGGGACACCGCTACGCCGAAGCCTACTGCCGCAACTGGCGCGGGGCCACCGCCAACCACAACCTGCCGATCATCTAAGGAGAAGTTATGCGAGCATCAGAAATCCGCAAAATGGCATCCAATCCCAATCAGGGTGTTCCACACGCTGCCGTCTTCGGCCCGGCTTGGGGGGATATGCACCACACCACCAGGAACTCCATCACCCGGATGTGTTTGACCCGCGCTCCCTACGGGTCCCCGAAGCACGGTGAGCCCGTCCTGTTCCTCCCGGAGGTGGCCTTCAACATGCATCCCGAGGGGAAGGGAAAGGACCTGACCAGGCGCATCAACGAGGAGAAGGGTGGAGGCCGCTTCATGCGGACCTGGGGCAATGTCAACGCCGCCTGGCAGTGGTTCCCCGACATCTACAAGGACGAGAACGGTGTCCCCAACTGCCTCATCATCATGGCCGATGGCTTCCCCATGGTTCGAGTCCGCCTCGGGGCTGACGACCAGTGGCGGCTCGACTACATCCAGCGGGACGAGGTCACCCGCCTCCGCTACCCCAACCCGGACGACTACGCCAAGTGCCCCGAGTACTGGAAGACGGACATCCCCTTCCCCGAGAACATGGTGCCCACCTTCCTAACCGCCCTGGGCCTGCCCATGGACACCGACCCGGTGAGCCTGATGGGCACCATCATCACCGAAGACCAGATCCTCGCCCTGATTACCCCTCGGTTGTGAGTCGTGCCATCACCGACGAGCCAAAGGGGGACTCTAGGGTAGGATGTCCCTCACAGTAGGAGAACAGCCGTGATGACGTGGACACCTCCCGGAAGCCGCACCCTCGCCTTCATCGATACGGAAACCACAGGACTGGACACGACCATCCACGAGGTCATCGAGATCGCCATCATCCTCGAGCACCCGAACGGACGCACCCAGGAGTGGTCCACCAAGATCAAGCCCGAACGCCTCGAGGATGCCGAGGACAAGGCCCTCGAGATCAACGGGTACAAGGACCACCCCGAACGCTGGAAGGGAGCCCCGCCCCTCGAGGCCGTCGCTCCCGCGATCATGCAGATGCTGGAGGGCTGCATCCTGGTGGGCCAGAACGTCGGCTACGACGCCGCCATCCTCGAGCGGAACCTGGCCAGGACCCGTATCCCGGCTCGTCGCTTTCCATACCACCGGGTCGATACCGTCACCCTCATCTATGAGCACCTCGTGCCCTGCGGCCTCGAGAAGCTGTCCCTCAAGCCCGCCTGCGACTTCGTGGGGATCAAGCTGACCAAGGAGGACGCCCACACGGCGATGGGCGACGTGAAGGCGACTCGTGCCCTCTATCACCGCCTGATGCGGGCTTCCCGCCTCGACCGCCTCCGCTGGAGGGCTCACGCCTTCCGCCGTCAGTTCAAGAAGTAGTCCTTCCCCGGTTTCAAGAAGCTCTCCCTGGCGTAGTAGAGGCGAAGGGAGAGCCACATGAACCGCAACGTCAACCGTGCCGCCCGCAACTGGCTCCACGCTGCCAAGTCCTACGGACACACCAGCAAGAAGTGGGGCAAGCGTGCCTCCAGCAAGGCTCTCCGCCGCCTCAACCGTGCCCTCACCCGTGAGGAGAGCAACTGATGACCGACTTCACCGACCACCCCGCCTGTGGCGAGGCCATCTACCTGGACGTCCCGCAGTGCGTGACCTTCGGCACCGACTACCACGCCGAGGAGGCCAAGTGCTGCGTCGCCGCGTCCCGCCTGCTGGAGACCGCCGACTACGACTCCGTCCACCTCCGCATCCTGGAGCCCATCGGCTCCGGCACCGTCCTGCTCGAGCGCAAGTCCGGGCAGTTCCCCGGCTGGTTCACGATCACCAAGGTGGTGCCCGCATGAGCGACCCCGAGTTCATCACCGACCTCGGGTTCCCCTTGGTCGCCACGATGGGCGACGAGGAGTGGGATCTCGGTCGGTACGGCGTCTGGGCCGACAAGGGTCGCGGGAAGCCGGAGGTCATCGACACTGGCAACGACCTGGAAGCCCTCAAGAAGAAGCACGGGGATCTCCCCGTCTATCCGCTCCCGAGGTGACACGATGGCCAAGGACTTCGACTACAGGACGAAGGAGGGACGCGACGCCTTCCGCAAGCGGTTCCCCACCCCCTACACCGGGATGATCGGGAACAAGCGGATGCACGCCGCCCTGGACGCCCTCGACGATGCCGACGAGATCATCGCCGGACTCCTCGAACTCATGGAGGACCTCGCGGAACAGCAGGCGATGCCCGACGACTGGTACAAGGGCGACCCGGCCCACATCCGGGCGACCAACTGGACGAAACAATGACCCTGGAAGAACTCCGATCCGAGGTCAAGGAGGTGGCCGATGAGTGACGCCGACCGGGTACAGCACGTGCGGAAGGCCCTCGAGAATGACCGGCAGAGGCGATTCGACCGTGTGGATCACGCCCGGCGATTCATCGCGCATGATGAGACGGAGCGTGTTCCCGATGTCCTGTCGGTCACCGTTCAGCAGCGGCAGTTCTTCCTCCGGGTGCAGACCAACGGCATCGTCGTCATCGAGCGGGCCGAGGGCAAGATGACCAACACACAACTCGGGACCGTAGGGGCGCAGAACATCATCCCCTCCGAACTCTGCGACGACGTGTTCAAGATCATCCAGGCCGACCTCATCCCCGTCGTCGTCATCACCGAGATCGGGGAGGCCCTCGTCCCGGATGCCAAGGACACCGACGCCGCGAAGCTCTCCCCCTACTCTGAGCGCCACCACCTGTGCGGGGGATGCGTCGAGATGCACCGGGTGACCGCCATCCATCAGGTCCTCTCGTGCCGCTCCTGCAACCTGCGGGTCGTCATCCCCGCCGACATCGAGACGTGGGGCCAACTCCGAGCGTGGTCAAGCAAGAACTTCCCGCCGGAGGGGTTATGAGTTCCATCCGAAACGAGGATTGGGACCGCCCCGAGAACATCTGGTCGGCAGACCAGAACTCCGGGACGTACATCGGCGGGTTCCTGGCGTGGTGGTCGAACTTCCACCGTGACGTCTGGGAACAGACGGGGAAGACCTCTTCGGTGGAGGTGTTCAAGGAGATCCTGGGCCCTCAGACGGCCTGTGTGGACCTCCGACACCGCAACTGGGTCTGGGTCCGCCCCGAGGAGGGGTGGGCCCTGTACGTGTCCAAGAGAGGCCCAGTCTTCCACGTCAGACACGACGCCACCCCCGATGAGGCGTGGAAGTCGTTCGAGCACTTCAAGAACCGGGCTGAGCGGGGTCTGAGTTCCTACGGAAAGCCGAAAAATGGGGTTAAAAGGAACTACGGTCCGGGTTCCGAGTGAACTCGACCCCGATGGAAGGATAGTTGCGGAAGTTCCGCATTGGCGTCTTAGGGGTATGGAACAGAGATCCCGATCGGCTCGTGTCGTCCAGGCCATCGCCTTGAAGGGGGATGCGTTCCTCCTGGAGGTGTTGGCCGGACTGTCGGACGCCATCCGGAAGCGCAGACTCCTCCCGTGGGAAGAGACGGCCCACGGTGAGTTCGAGCGACGGACCGAGGATGGCGTCCTGATCGCCATCGTCTACCGCAACAAGAAGAAGTGGGTTGCTTCCATCACCAGGGAGGGCCGGGGCCTGCGAGATCGCCACGTCAGCCAGCACCAGAAGGCGGAGCGGGCGATGAAGGTCTTGGATGCGGAACTCCCGAGGTACGGTTGGAAGGTTGAGGAGGACCCTGGACCCCCGTGACGCAGTGGTAGCGTAGCGGACTCTAAATCCGTTTGTCGCCGGTTCGATCCCGGTCGGGGGTACCACCTTCTCTGGAGGACATCATGAGCAAGATCCTGGGGCCGGACGGTGAACCCATCAAGGTCGAGCAGAAGGGCGACCCGCCGACCATCAACTGGCGATGCTACGAGGAGAGCGGAGGTCCCCTCTACCATGTCCCGGACCCATCCGTGATCACCAACGTCGACCAGATCTTCGTCCGTGAGCACTGGGTCACCACGAAGGAGGGCCTCCGCGAGGGAATGCTCATCGTGGTCGAGACCCTGTTCGGTCCGACGGAGGCCACCATCCAGAGGGACGAGTACGGGGAGTTCCACGCTCTGACGGGAGACAGCCTGATGCACGTCCTCAAGTGGAGGGACGACTACCAGTGGGGCGACGACAAGGTGGCCTGCTGGACCTGTGTCGGTTCGTGCAACCTCGCTGGGCTCGACCGCCTCTACATCGCCGGAGGCGACGATGACGGATGACCGCAAGATCGTTGACCTCGACGAGCACCGCATCCGCCTGGAGCGGGAATTCGAGGACGACTCCGTCGCCTACATCGAAGCCCTCTGGGGGAAGGAGACGTTCGCCTTCAACGCGGCGATCCGCGACCTCGAGGGGATGAGGCGCGGCCAGGACGACGGGTCCTTGCGTCCACCGGAGACGACTCACGAGGCGATCATGCTCGTCCTACACTGCCGGTCGTTGGCGAACGAGATGGCCCGACACTTCGGACTCGATCACATGGTGCGGGAAGCTGACGACGTCGGGAGTCACGCCGCTTCGGTTCCGATCATCGGTGGGGAGAAGGAGTAGAGGCTACCAGTCGCGGCCCTTCGACTCCAGGTAGTCGTACCTCGCATCTTCGGCTTGCTGACGCTCACCCGCGTCCGTGAGTTGGCCCAGAGTCCCAGACACCGCCTCGGGCTCGCTGATCGTGTAGGACATCCGCGTGTACCACTCGACACCCTTCCGATTGACCAGGACCTCCGAATCGGGGGCCCCCTCATCAGCCTCCCCCTTCTCGAAACCGACGTCGCCACCCTCCTGGTACTCGTCGTCCACGGCTCCCCCTGAGGTGTTCTTCCACGCCTCTTCCTCGGCTTCCTCCTTGAAGTAGACGTTCTCGGGGAGTTCCTCGTTGACGGCACTCTCCATCGCAGTCTGAGCCTGTTTCAGGTACTTCAGCCACGCCCCGCTTCCGGCGAGTCGGACGGCGATCTGCTTGCGGTCCCCACGGAGGTTCTCCCACTCGAGGAAGATTCGCACTGCGTCGAGCCAGTTGAAGAACCCACTCGCGCTGAAGTAGACGAGGGTGGGCCACTCGACGCTGTAGGGCACCCATTCGAGCCCGGAGTACTCCCCCTCTGCCTCTTCCATCCCGTCCGTCTCTACGAAGGACATCGTGCGTTCCGAGGCACTCACGATCTCGCTCACGATGGCCTCGAGGAACGACACCGGAAGGTCCTTGGCCTTGAGGCGGGTCCGGAGGGAACCGTCGCTGATCAGATTCTGGAAGAGGTTCACCACCTCCAAAGGAGGCCGAGGGAGGGACCCCTCCTTGAGGACGGCGAGCAACCGACGCCGGGTCTCGTGCCCCTTGGGAAGGTCAGCGGCGATGCGAAGAATACGGTGGCGAAGGGTCATGGTTCAGTCCCAGGGGGTGGAGGCGTAGTCCACGAGTTCGTCCAGACGATGGGTGAGGCCCTTGTCCATGACGACCTTGTTGAACGCGTTGTTGATCATGCGGTCCTTGAACTGGCCCTTGATCTTGACCGGAATGTAGCGGTCCCGCTGTTTCCGCAACGGCACGTCCTTGAACCGCACCGAAGCCCGGTTCCCGATGGTCAACGTTCCGCTGATGAGCACCAAGTTGTCCTGCACCGCGACGTCCTGGTGCCTCACGCTCAATTCCACAGGCCAAGTCACCGGAACGGAATGAACGATAGCGGTCTTGTTGAGGGCAGCGAGCAGTTTCCGGCGAGTCTCATCCCCCTCGGGAAGATCGGCAGCGACGCGAAGAAGGCGGCGGCGAAGGGTCATCGGGAATCCTCCTACCTGAAGGGCTCGGATAGACGATCTACCGAGGATCGCTTGACAAGAATCTCGGGGTGACTAGGCTGAAGGTATGACGTACACAGCACCCCACTCGTAGGTAGCACGCGGTCCTCCGGGACGTCGGCCTCCATCCACGGCTGACGAACAACCCAAAACCCGGAGAGACCCATGAAGACGCACAAGATCCACAACATCGCCCTGCTCAAGGAGCAGATCAAGACCAACGCCGCCGACACCCGTGCCAAGCGGGAAGAGGCCCGAACCCTCACCGGCATGGACCGCTGGTACGCCCAGCGGAGGGCCGAGTTCAACTCCTACGAGCAGCGGTGCCTGCTCCTCGCCTACGGCTACCTGCGGGGCAAGAGCATCTCCCAGATGGAGTCGCCCTACAGCGACCCCGACGAGATCCCGTCCGCCGACGAGATCCTCAACATCGCCGCGCTCCCCTTCTTCAACCAGGGGCCCGAGGGCAACGAGCACCCGGCGGACTGGGACGAGTTCGCGGCCACCGTCGAGGAGGACCTCAAGAAGTGGAAGGCCCAGGTCACCACCAACAGGGTTCTCCGCGACGCCGGGAAGAAGGTGGCGTGATGGACATCCTCCAGACCCTCTACGACTACAACGTGATCTGGGAGAAGGCATTCGCCATCGCCCACAAGCTCCACCTCTCGAAGGTGCCGAAGGGCATCGGGGCCCACATCAACTACATCGAGTTCCCCGACCCCAACGACATCGACGAAAACTCCACCTTCTACGTCTCCTGGGACGAGACCTGGAGGTACGGCGGTCGGTCCACGGAGTCGGCCCGCATCCCCTTCCGCTACCTCCTCGCGGACGACTGGGAGAAGGCGATCGAGGACGACCAGAAGGAGGCCGCGTGATGTACCTCCTCCACTACGAGGTCAAGATCCCGAACGACAGTCTCTGTGGGCCCGGCTACGACTGGCAGAGGTCATGGAGGTCGTTCAAGACGCGAGAGGAACTGGTCCAGGGGCTCGCCCATCTGGCCCAGGGGGATGCCTACGGGAACCCCACCCGCCTCCTCCGCATCTACAACGCCTTCCCGTCCCGCGACGAGATCCGCCTCTTCGAACGGGCTCAGGAGTTGCTCGAGGAGGACGCAGCATGAGCATCCCCGTGACAGGAGCGCTCCTGGCCTGGTGGGAACTCGAGGACTGCTGGGAGGACCTCCCGGAGGACTACGAGTCCGAGGCCCACGCGGTCGCAGATCGGTTCCCGGCGATGCCCGGCGACATCATCCTCCACAAGGACGGTGACCGGACCCTCGTCCGCCGGGCCCGCATCCGGTCGGAGACTATCCGGTCCCCCGGTTGTCGGTGTGGCGGCTGCTACGAGGACGTCTACGAGTACGTCGTCTGGGTGGACGCCGACGAGATCGAGGAAGTCATCGCCAAGGGTGGCGGCGTCGCCAAGGTCATCCCCGTCCAAGAGTGGTGGGGAAGCTGGCCTCCCAAGGACTGCCTCGTCATCCGCGATGGAGTCCCCGTCTACGAGCCGAAAGAAAAAGATCCCGAGGGGGGTACGTCCGCCGAAGACGCGGCGTAGCCTCTTGGCCGAACAACAGGATTGAGACTGAAACTGAGGAAGATCATGAGCAACGACACCATCACACAGCACGAGGCCGTGTCCGTCCGCAAGGGCATCAAGGCCCGGACCTACTCCGCCCTGTCCGCCTTGCACAAGCAGGCGCAGAACCCGGACCTGTTCAACGGGTTCGCCAAGGACTTCCGCCCCCTCGACGAGGAGAACGGCGAGAAGCTGCCGCCCGAGTCCAAGAAGGTGCAGTTGGTCGCGGAGGATGTTCTCGCGGCCTTGGCCGAGAACCGCACCGAGTTCTACGACATCGAGGCTACCCAGGAGTTCGGCAACCAGCACGCGAACGCCGACGTCATCGTCGACGGGCAGGTGCTGATCGCCAACGCCCCGGCGACCCTCCTGATGGCCCTCGAGAAGGACCTCAAGGACCTGATCACGTTCGTCAGCAAGATGCCGACCCTCGACGAGGCCCAGGACTGGGAGAAAGACCCGAACTCCAAGCTGTTCCGCACCAAGGAGAGCGTGTCCCACAAGACCGCCAAGGTGCAGGAGGGCATCGTCCTCCAGGCTCCGACCAAGGAGCACCCGGCCCAGACCCAGTTGATCACCAAGGACGTGATCACCGGCTACTGGCACAAGGTCAACAAGTCGGGTGCCCTCCCGGTCCCCCGCAAGGAGGAGGTCCTCAAGCGGCTCAACAAGCTCCGCGATGCCACCAAGCAGGCGCTGTCGCGGGCCAACAAGGTCGAGGTCGACCGTCAGCACATCGGGGAAGAGATCTTCTCCTACCTGCTCGGGTAGAGTCGGCCTGGAGGTGACGATATGATGCACGGGATGAAGTTGCAGACGACGGTCGAGAAGGGCTGGCTCCTCGAGAAGCTCCAGGAGAACCGAGACCAGCACGGCTCCTGCTACAAGGAGGCCCTTGAGGGCTACCTGGCCATCGCGCAGAAGAAGCTGCGGGCCGCGATGAAGAAGCTCAAGAACGGTGAGGCCATCGTCCTGCAGTTCAACCTGCACGTGCCCGAGGACCACACCAAGGACTACGACACCGTCATCTCCATGCTCGAGGCCCACACGGAGGAGACGATCACGCTGAACTCGCAGGAGTTCCGCATGTTCGTCGAGGACGAGTGGGACTGGTCCGATCACTGGCTGATCTCGAACGCGGGCTACTCCGGCACGACCGCCGACCTCGCCCGCCGCAAGGGCCTGATGTAGAACACACCCTCCCTACGGGGAGGAGGAAGGATTGGAGGAGGCTGAGACTTAGGAAGAGGCTGAATCAAGCGGTCAACGTGTAGGTTCGAGTCCTACCCTCTCCACCACGGGAGCCGCCCGAAGCAAAGACCGCCAGGCCCGGAAGGGAGCAACGGTCACTGAGGGCGGTTCCCCACCCCACACGGAGAGGTGGCGGAACTGGTAGACGCAGGGTGGCTTCGGCCCCCGGTTGGCCCGTGAGACTTAGGCGGATCCTCCAAGGCTCAGTAGTACCGTGGTCACCGTCTCAACCACCGGCGATCTTCATACCAGTCGGAGACCGTGAGTTCGAATCTCGCCCTGCCCGCCAACTATGGGCAGGTGGTCCAGCGGTAGGACGCCGACTCTTAGATCTGAAACGCCGGTTTAAAATGCCGTCGGTGACACAAATCACGGCCCCCGAACCCCCAGGGTAGGCTACACCCTGGGGGTTCCCTCCTTCAGGAACCTGCGTAGGGGATGTCGGAAAGGAGACCACCATGCCCGTTGACGACGTGACCGTGACCATCCAGAGGAAGGGCCAGGACATCACCGTGGCCCTCAAGAACCGAGGACTCCCGAACCAGGAGCCCCTCTACGCCATCGTCGAAGCCCTCGACGAGGACGGGAACACCGTCACTCTGACGACGGCGGAACGGTATCGGGCGAGTCGTCTGGCTCAGGATGGGGTGGACGAGACGGGCCGCTGAAGGGCAACCCCGGCTGTCCGCTCCCCAGCGGCACCCTCGGGGACACACCCTCTCTCCCGGCACCGTCCATGTAGACCCGGAAGATCGCATCCGAGAGGGCCCACGCCGTCTGCCGACGCGAGGCATCCCGGTCCGACTCCTCGTACCGACGCCAGTCCTCCGCCGCACCCGCCGCAACGTCCTCCCCTACTGCCTCCAGGACGCGCTTGACGGCGTCGCTGACGCCTCGGAGGTCCGGCTCCCTTGTGTACCCCCTAGAACGGCTCCGGAGGTCCAGTACGGCGTCCCTGAGGGCGTCCAGGGAATCACGAAGGGCGGGGTCGATCTCGTCGTCCCCGAAGAAGTCGAAGACGTCGTTCATCGAGGAGCATCCACCACCCTGATGGCCAAGACACACCAGGATGGGGAGATCCCGAACTGACCACCCGGCATCTTGTACGTGATCTCACAGGTGAGCTTCCGGCCTGTGTAGTGCTTGAGCTTCGGATCCCACTCCCGAAGGAGCAGCCGGTCTCCGATCTGGAAGTTGCGGTCGTCGACCCGCCCTTCGAAGGTCTTCACACCGGCCTTCACCGGCTGGAAGTACTCGGGCCACGTCTTGAGTTCGTGCAGCATCACGGCAACCAGGGGTTGATGGTGACGAGGAGGAGGTCCCGACGCTCACCGAGTTGGTTGTAGGGGCTGTCGTCCGGGTAGAGCCACCGCTCCTCGAACTTCTCCTCGAGGGCTCGGTATGCCTCCCAGTCGATGTCCGATCCCGTAGCACTCGGGTCCTTCTTCTCTCCCTCGTAGTGGGCCGTGAGGGTGATGCTCTGACCCTCGGTGCAGATGTGGCACCCCTCGGGGTCCGAGTGGAGGGAATAGACGAACACCGGGTTCGGGAAGATCTCCCGGATGATGGTCTCCGCTTCCTCGAGCGCGGGGCGGATCTCGGGGAACTTGAGGAGGAACTGGGTGATGACGCTGTCGCTGTGAGCCGTGACGACACCATCCTCCTCCTCGTAGGGAATGCTGTCCGACGTGAACTCCGAGAGGATGAGTTCCACCCACTCGTCGAGGATGGGCTCCCGGACGGAATCCTCGTCCGACAGACCACGGGCGATCATGTTGTTATAGATGGCCTCCGCGAATCTGCGGGCCAGCAGCGGTCTACGATCCATCCCAGCTCTCCGGGTCCACGGACTCGAGCCCCGCGATGTCCCGCAAGCGGCGAGAGCACGCCTGAACGTCAAGCCGGGCCTTCTTGTGGGCCTCGAGGGCTCCCTCGATGGTCTCCACGGTCCACATCAGATATCCACAGGGTTCATCTTCGAGGGTCGGGTCGAACCAGAAGCACTCGGGACACTCGGCGGTCGGCCATGCCTTGTTCTCGCGGCCCACTCCTCGAAGTCGGTTGCGCTCTACTGCCTGGTCCTTCGTCTGCTCCTCCGTCTTGCGACACTCCACCACCTCGCACTCATAGGACTCGATCACCGAGGTGAGTTCCCCGGCCTGCTCATCCGTGAGCATCAGGTGAAAGACGGAGGAGATCCCGTTGTGAACCGCCGTTGGGTTCCCCTCAAGCTGGAAGGTGAAGGCACGACCTCCTCGGACACGGAACATCCAGAGGTCATGCCGACTCGTCATGCCACTTCCTCGACGGCACCATGGTCCACCTCGGACAGCGCCCGATCACGCCAGGAGGACATGCCCCGCATGGAAGTGTCCCCTGCCGAGGACCACCCCGCATACAGGAGAGCGAAGGGTGTGCCGTCCGGCACGAAGATCTCGTCGCTGACCCGAGCCACCGAGATGCGAACCCCACCAGGCAACAGGAAGGTCCTGCCCGTTCCCGTCGTCCCATCCGGGACGAGTGCGGCCATCGACTTCCGGGCGTTCTCCGTCTCCCCACCCGTGGGGCACAGGACCACCACCCAGATCTGCCGCTTCAGGGCGTACTCCACCGCAAGACGCAAAACGCTCAAGAGCATGGGTCGTTCTGACGACACGACATGCCTCCCTTCTGGCAGCGAAGGTCGTGTGATCCTTGCCACCGCTACCCCCTTCTACGCATCCGCGTCTGGTTTCCGACCCACAACGATAGGCTCCCACGCTGGCTTCAAAGCCGTTCCCCACCCCTCCCAAGGAGCCGCCTCTTCCGACCCCGGTCCAGTGACATCGTAGTAGGTCCTGTCGGTGGTGTCGTTCGGATTGTTCCAGTTGTAGCACTCCGAGCCAGCGTTCGACCCCCGACCCTTTGCCTTCCCGATCACCGGCCTCTCCACCCCCAGATGACCGTCAATCGCCTTGCCGAGGGCCAACGACTTCGGGAAACCAGATCCGTAGACCCACGCATCCAGATGCAGGTCGGAGAATCCCACGTCCTCCATCGCTGCCGCGAGTCGGTGAAACGTCCTCGTCCCCGAGAACACCCGTGCAAAGCCTCCTGGACGCAATGCCCGGAAGGCTTTGGCCAGCCACTTCGCATGCCACTCCTGCATGAGAGCCGTCCCCATGCCCCCGTAGCGAATCCTGCTCCTCGAGTAGGCGTTCCCACCGCCGGGATCCTGGTATCCCCCGACCTTGACGAGTTCCGTGTCTGCGACGACGGACCCCTTCACGTCCTTCCCACGTCTCCGTGTGATGGGCTTCCAGTGATCGTGGGGCTGCTCACAGGAGCACTTCTTCTTGCCCCGGAGTCGGCCCCCGCAGACCGCACAGGTGGGGTTCCGGTTCCCGTGCTGCCCATGGCTCGTGTAGCTCGGGAGGGGCTGGTTCCCGATAGGACCCTGACTGAACCCACCGCCGACTTCCCAGGCCCGGACAGGCCCCGTCAACGTGTCCCAGTCCTTGCCCATGAATTCTAAACCGTAAGGTGGATCCACAAGAACGAGGTCAAGGCTCGCCTCGGGCAACCCCCCCATGCGGTCGTTGCAGTCCCCGAGGAGAAGCCTGATCACGGCTTGACACCTACCAGGATGGGCTCCCAGGCAGGCTTGAGGGCTGTGCCCCAACCGTCCCACTCCTTCGCCTTCTCCGTGGCAGGCTCGTCGCCGGGGACGTCCCGGTAGCCGTTCTTGGCGAGTTCCTCCATCCAGGGGCGGGAGTTCTGACCCCCGTACTCGAGGACCTTCCCGCCGGTCGCCTCGATGCGCTTCTTCTTGCGGGTCGCCCCGAACAGCTTGTCGATGGCCTTGGACACGTTGAGGCTCTTTGGGAACCCAGATCCATAGGCCCAGGCATCGAGATGGACGTCCGTGAACCCCGCCTCCTCCATCGCCGCCGCCATCCGGTGAAACGTCCGACTTCCACCGAACGCCATCACACGTCCGCCGGACTCGAGGACTCGGAAGACCTCGTCCCAGAGTTCCTTGGTGAAAGCGATCCCGGTCCCGTCCCAGGTCTTGCCCATGAAGCCCTTCTTGACCGAGCGGTCGGTCCCGACCATTGTCCGTCCTGCAGGGCTGTCCTCGTTGGGCACCCGTGGGGATCCCCCCCGGCTCACCGAGGTCAGGTCGTAGGGAGGGTCACACAGGACCAGCGTCACGAGCCCCTCTTCGATCTCGGGCATCCTCTTGAGGCAGTCCCCGAGGACCAACGTCACCTTCATCACACCACCTCCCGCGACACTACCCTCGCCGCCCATCCCACCTTGCGGACATCCACCGTGTCGATGGTGGACACCTCGAGGACGGGAGCCTCGACCGGCTTCTCGCGCAAGATCCGAGCGAGCTTCTGACCGATTGCCTTCGCCGCCGTGTCCAGGAACGAGAAGTTGCTCTGTGTCGCCAGCGGACCCCCGAGATCCATCGACCACTCGGCGTAGACCTCGATGGGACCCATCGCCCGCTCCTCAGGCCGCGACTCCATCTCGAATCCCTCGGACGCCAACGTCGTGAGGATCATCTCCTCGATCACCGGCTTTGCGCTCCGACGACCCTGCGTGGTCGCCAAGACCTTGTGGGCCGCTCGCTTCCGTTGCTCCGGGGTCAGCTTCGCCAAGGCGGACCCAGATGGACCCCCCACTTCCCGCTTCGCAGGGATTTTCCCCGTCTCGTAGCCGGGAACCCCCGTGGGGACCTTGTCCGGGAGTTGGCGGCGGTACACCTCGATGGCCTCCTCCCCCTCGACTCCCTGGCCCTCGAGTTCCACCGCGATCAGCTTGGCGTCCTCGACGTGCTTCTCCTGAGCCTCCCGGATCTCCCCCGCCACCTCGATGGACGCCGTCTCGAGCATCACCCCGATGGCCTCGGGGCTACGAGCCGTCGTCTCCACCGGAACCGCCGGACGGGCCCCCTCGGGAAGTTCACCCGTCCTCATCACCGGCACGTCGCCGTCGATAGCCGCCTGTTCCGCGATGGCGGCTTCGACGAGGGGGTTGAGCCGCTTGATGGTGTCCTTCTCGTAGACGAGGGGAGGAGGCTCCCCCTTGATGGGGACCTGAGCATCATCCCGTAGGACAATCGGGGAGGGGCGATCGTTGCGGAGAGCCGAGAAGGCTTCCGAGGCCATCCCTTCGATGTCAGGAGCACACCCATCCTCGACGACGAAACGCATCAGGCGCTTCATCGCCGTCGCCTCGTCCATCTCCCCCTTCTTGAGGGCCTCGATGACCTCTCCGATCTCGGGGTACTTCTCGGACAGGGCATCCGAGAGTTGAAGGAGGGATGCTGCTACCTGTGGGTCGAACTTCGTCATGTGTCACCCCTCCGGGGACCTTTCACCGCCCTCACTTGGGGCTCTTCTTGGGAGGGGCACCCCCACCCATCACGATCTTGCCCCCAACAGGCACCACCTCTCCTGTCGGAGGTGGTGGGGTGTCGACGGCCCATGGGTCCTCAGGCTCCGGAGGGGATGCGCCGCCGATCATGATGCCCCCCTCTGGGATCTGCGTGTTCGGGGACCTTGGCACCCGGTTCCGCTCCCGCATCTGCTTCCAGGTCTCAGGATCCACCCCCTGTGGACGTTCCTGCTCCGGTTCACTGGGAGCCTCGGGTTCGGGCTCCGGCTCCTCCGTCACCTCGACTTCGGCTTCCGCGTCGGCCTCCATCTGAGCCATCGCAGCGACCACGTGCTTGCAGCCCCCTGGCGGAGCCGTGCCGTACTGAGTCGCGGGACAGGTGCAGGACCAGGCTGGTTCAGAATCCCCGACACGAGCCAGGGTGACCTTGTAGGAGGTGCCCTTCTTGCTGCCCTTGGCCTCCCCCTCCCAGAGGATCTCCACCTCGGGCTCGTCGTCCTCGGGCTCCGGCTCCGGCTCCGGGGCCTGGAAGCCACCAGGCATCTGGGCGGTCATCTGGGCGGCGAATGTCTCGGCTTCAGCCTCGGTGGGGATCTCCCAGTCGCCCTTCTGAGTCGTGATCTCGAGGGCGATGGCTTGACGCATGGCGTCCTTGAAGTCCAGGCCGTGGATGGCCGCGAACTTGGGGTCGTTGAGATCCGCGAAGATGGGGTTGTCCAGGAGCCGATCGACCTGGGTCTCGATCCGGTTGGCCCACTTGGACCGACCGGAGGCTGAGTTCACACACTCGGGGTTGCGGCAAAGACGGCAGAAGAGGCGCTTGAAGTCCTCAGGGCTGAGATGTTGCTGGTGCTCCCCGGCGAAGCACTCCTTCCACAGGTCCCGTCGTGGCATGCCTCATCCTATCGCTTGTCCCGCCCCGTCTGCGCTCGAGCGAACTGGGGACGCGAGGGCTGCGTCACGATCTCCACGAGGGGAACGAGGTGGCCGCTCTTGTTGGGGGTCATGGCGTTGGGGCACGTGACGCACTTGTCGGGGTCCATCTTGAGGAGACCACAGACACGCTCCCAGACCTTGAGCTGCTGGTAGACCGTCTCGTCGATCTGCTTGCGGTCCCGAAGGGCGTCGAAGTCCTCTCCCATCTGGGCGTAGATGGGGGGCCAGGTGTGCTCATGGCGACACCGGATGGTGAACTCTCGACCCCCCGTCTCAACGTTGATGGATTCCATCCGGCTCCGCGTCATGGCTTCAACCTCTCCTCGATAGCCGCGATCTCACGCTCCAGGGACTCCGCGTGGTCCTTCAGCTTCTGGCCCATAGTACCCGTCGAAACCGCCGGATCCTCCAGGTTCACCCTCAAGTTCTGAAGGGCCTCCTCGATCTGGCTCTTGCGGACCCGGAGGGCTACCCGATCGATCGTACCGGCAGGGACCACCCTGAGGTGCTCCATCTCGTCGGCCCATGCCTTCTGCCAACGGAACTCCTCGTACATCGTGATCACGAGGGAGCCAAGGTCATGCACGCGATTGTTCTGGAGGGGGCACGTCGTGGACTTGCATGCCTCCCCGCACTCCGAGGGATTCCCCTCACAGTGCTCCGAGACCCCCGGATCGATGTCGAGGACTGCCTCGTAGAGGTTCATCCGGCGCTCCAGCGCGGTCAGTCGATCTTCCGTCTTTGGTTGCTTGGCCATCAGACCCCATACTCCTCCGCCAACACCTTGAAGTGTCCGGCGTTGACTGTCACATCCGGGTCGTCCCAGAGGACCTCACCCTTCTCCGTCTCGATTCGAAGATGCTGAGTCCCCCTCCCTTCACACTTCACGATCAGCCGTGCCACCCGGTCCATCAGGCCGTAGGACAACCGACTCGAGTGGACCACGTGAACCACGGACTTCCCCTTACCCGTCTCCGGCATCTCGAAGACCTCCCTGTCGGAAGGTGCCGACACCGCTGCTGGGCCCTCCGAGGCCGTCTCCGGCCCGCTCTCGGGCTCCGGGGACACCTTTGGGGCCTCCACCCCCTCCAGGGGCTCCGCGCCGTGCTCGAGGGCCATGGCGTAGCTCTTGGGGAAGATACGGGCGAGTTCCTCCGTCCACGGCTTCTTCCCGTACCGGAGCTTGGTCAGGTCGTAGGGGACTGTCCAATCCCGACCGAACTCCATGTCCACGAGAAGCGGGACCGCCAGCTTGAGCCGCTGGATGGGCTTGCTGTTCGTCATCGTCTCACGGAGCACAATCGCGGCCTCCTCCGCGATCTCCTCCTCGATCTCGAACACGAGTTCGTCGTGGATCGTGATGGTCATGAGCACGCGCTCAAGCCACCCCCGCTCCTTGCACTCCTCGTAGCAGAGGGCCATCGCCAGCTTCGTGAAGTCAGCGGATGACCCCTGCACAGGGCCGTTCACGCTGTTGCGTTCGGCCTTGGACCGGAAGCGACCGTTCTCGTGGGTGATGTCGGGGACCGGGTAGCGACGACCCATCGCCGTGACGACGTACTCGTACCTGCGGGCGAAGTTGTGCTGCATCTCCCACCAGCCCCGCAGACCCGTGTACGTCTTGTCGAACTGGCGCTTGATCCTCCACCCCTCGTCCTTGTCCACCTTGACGGCTCGCTGTGCCGCCATCCCACCCCCGCCGTAACACATGGCGAAGTTGAGCCCCTTCGCCTTCTTCCGCAGGTTCTTGAACTCCTTGGTGCCCTTGATGCCCTCCCCGTAGACGGCGAAAGCAGTGAGGGAGTGGAGGTCCCCGATCTTGTCCGACCCACACCGAGGACAGAAGTAGGGAGGGGGCTCGCCAGGCTGATTCGGCATCCCACGGTCAAAGGTCAGACCACAGGATCCGCACCGGAAGAACTCATCGAGCCACTTGGGTTCGCGGCTCAGATTCGTGACGATCCGCAACTCCACACCGGCATAGTCGATGGCGAACATCACGTGGTTGGGACGCGCCTTGACCGCCTCCCGGATACGGATCATGCACTGCGGCTTCTCCGTGTCGTAGGTCGCCGGGATGCTGTGGAGGTTCCACCGAACCTGGCCACGGAAGACCTTCTTGTCCCTCGGCTGCGGCGTCGAGAACCGTCCCGTGTCCACCTTGTGCCCGTTGAACCCAACCCAGATCGTCCCATCCGGCGAGTGCTCTTTCGACGTGTCCCACCAAATGGGGAACAAGTTTGTTCCAAGGGCTTTTGATGTTTCACGGAACCGCTTCACTTTGCCCATGAAGGGAAACTGATCCTCCGCGTCAGCAATCACGCGGTCGAGGATGTCCGCTCCCGTGGCGACTTGGCCGGACTTGGCGGTCGTCTGGAGTCCCTGGACCCCGAGTTCGCGGAGGAGGAGTCCAAGTTCGGCGGGGATGGTGACGTCGTAGACGACGGGGAATGCCACCCGCTCCTTCTTCTTCGGGTTGGCGAGGTCAGGTACCTCCTTGAGCGTGGTCCGGACCTTCTCCTTGCCGCTCTTGTTGGGGACCGTCGGGTCGAGCCGCAACTGCTGCGAGTACTTGATCGCCTCCGACCGGCTCTCCTGGTAGTTGGGAGCCATCGAGTCCGGCTTGAATCGGTACTCCTCCGCCGCTCCGACGTCCTCTACCCCCCGCATCAGCCGATACCATCCAGGACGAAGGTCGCGGCCCAGGATCTCCTTGGCCCCCTGGTAGACCTCCTCGAGCGAGTCGAACCACTCCGCCTGGCCGAGCCGGATCAACTCCTCGACCTTGTCGCGGTCGATGTTGATGCGGCAGCGCTCCATCCACCGGGTCGCCGTGAGGCACTTCCGCTCGAGTTTGTAGATGAGGGACTGACTCGTGCCGTGGGGCTCCGGGGACACGATGACCGGGTGCAGGACGTCGAACAGGAGCCTCGTGCAGATGGCGTCCGAGGTCGCGTACCAGACCACGGGATCCCACTCGGGGTCGAGGGTGCTGAAATCGAGGCGCTTCTTCTTGCGGGCCTCCTCGTCGAACAGATCCTCGAGTTCGATCATCTCCATCCCGAGGTCCTGCTTTGCCAGGAACTTGAGCCCCTTCTGCCGCTCCCGCGTGTTCCGCAAGTAGGTCAGGATCAGGGTGCAGTGCCACTTGTCGGGGTTGTCCCAATCCGACCCGATGGGGTCGTCCTCACCGAACTCCAGGAACTCCAGGTCGAACTTCGCGTTGTGGAACACCGCGACGGCGTCCGAATCGGCCAGCCGCCGTAGCTCATCGTTCGCTTTCTCGATCGGCAGGTTGCAGTCGAGCAGTTCGTTGTCGGTGGTCTTGTGCCGAAGGGGGACGTAGTAGCCGCTGTTGCCGTCAGGAGAGAGGCAGTGGCCGACGATGCGGTCCACCGTCCGACCCTTCTGCGGACCAGGGAAGACCCGCTTGTCCAACCCCGTGGTCTCGATGTCCCAGGCGTAGATCTTGGCGGCGATGCACTCGTCTACGACTTGCCGGAGGTGGTCGAGGTCCCGGACCAACTCCATCTTCTTGGAGTCCATCCACTCGCGCTTCTCAACCTGGGGCCGGTCCAGCTCCTCGAGTTGATCCATGAAATCGAGGGTGTCTTCGTCCGCCACACCAGCCTCCTTGTGGTCATATACCCAGGGACCGCCTAACCGTACCCCCCGCTAGAAACTAAACTCCGGACCTTCTACCACCAGGACGTACCAGCCATCCTGCCAGGCCAAGGCCACCTCTGCCGCCACCGCAGGAACACCGATCGGCTCATAGCAGGATGGGAGCTTCCCGCTCCCCGTGTGGCAGTGTCCGTCAGCCCCAGCACACCCCTTCCGTAGAGCACACCAGAACTCCGCAACCCTGGCCCCACGCTTCTCCGGGTCGATCCCGATGTTCCTCATCAAAGGCACCGTCCAGCCGTGGAGGGCATGGGAGAGGTCCTCGCCGGAGACCACCGTGATCAACGACTCCCACGAGGTCTCCTTCAAGGGTGCCAGGGCACCCCAGATGTCACCATCCCTGGGCACCGCGATCATCAGCTTGATGTTCTTCCAGGGACCGAGCTTCACTCGTCGGAATCGGGACACCGCCGACCTCCTACTTGCAGATAGAACTTGGACGGGTGGATGGGAATCTCGAGGTCCCGGACAGGACATCCCTCGACACATCTCCAGTCCTCAACCTCCTCGAGGCCCCCTTCTCCTCGGTAGCCATCATGACTGTTCGGGATGCCGAAAGGCGTGACGACGCTCCGGGAGTCGTGATGGAACTGATGAGACGCGGCCCCGATCACCCGAACGCGCTTCGTGCCGACGAGTTCACACTCCGGGAGATGCTCGAGGATCAGGTTGGTGGGCCAGCGGCCCGCAGGAACGTCCCAGGGGTCGCTGTGGGGCGAAACGTAGGCATGGCCGGTGCCACCCCCTTGCGGGGCCTTGCCGCCGTACCTGTCGCCACGTGTGGTGTCTGAGCCAACCCGGCAAGCCTCGATGTGGAGGGCCCCGGTCTTGTGTCGGACGAGGCTCTGAGCAACGGTCGCGGTAGCCAGTGGCTTGCGGAGGACGTGGATGACTCTCAACCCTTCGCTGCCTCCTTGACCTTCTCGAGGGCCTTGCGGCGGATCTTCGCCAGGGCCACCCTACCGTTTGCCTCGGACAGGGTCTTCTTGTAGACGTGGTAAGAGATCTTGTCGAACGCCTCCCACAGCTTCAGGGCATCCTCCATCGGCAGATCCTTGTCCACCGTGAACCCATCGAGGAGTGTGTGGACGCGCTTCTGGTCATCCTCGAACGACTTGGACGGATCCAGGAGCCCTGTGATCTCCTTCGTCGCCCCGTGCGCTGCCCCCTTCTTGTAGTCGTCATCCCCCTCCTCGAACGGGAGGGCGGAGAGCCCGTACCGATTCTCGATCCTCTTGAGGGCCGGGAAGAACTCGAGACCCTCCTTGTCCCGAACCGTCTGGATGGCGTCGCGGGTGACGTCACAGGCGAAGCAGTACCAGGAGGCCGAGTCCGGGTAGACGCGGGCCGAGGGGAGCATGTCGTAGCCGTCCCCGTGGAGGTCGCACGAGAACTGCTGCTCACCGTCGTAGTTGGGGTCGACCTCGTAGCCGTAGTCCGCGAGGACCCGCTGGATGGGGATCTCCTCCCGGATGCGATCCGCTCGCCTCCGGGCTCGGCTCATGACTCTTCGGGCTTTCCGAGAACGTCCATCCCCTGGGATCTCATGTGCGGGACGTTCCCGTTGGAGAGGAAGACGACCTGGACCTCCTCGGTGCTCATCCGGGCTCCAATGCCCCCCATCGCTGTCCGCTCGACAGAGGAGATCTCCTCGAAGCCCTGGTAGGCCAGATGGGCTACGACCAAGGCGTCCGGATCACACTGCTTCAGGATCTCCGCCAGTTCCCGGACCTTCATCGTGTTCCTCCGGCTTCGGGACGCGTTCCCAGCGTCCTGTCTCACGGTCCTGCTTCGCGTAGAGGGGCCGCTCGGTGTCCCTCTTCGTCAGATCCATCAGACCGCCGATCTTCCAGTACCATTCGATGTGCCCATCACTCGGGCAATCCTCCGTTGGACACTCCCGCCGCATGACGGAGTCCACCGCGTAGACGCCCTCATCGAATCGAACGAGGGGACGGTACCTCCCCTCCAACAGAAGGGCTCCACAGAGAGGACACCTCTGAGGGTCGGGCCTCACCTCGGAAGCTGCTTGTACTCGAGGGCGACCTTGGTGCCCCGGATGCGATCCGCCGCGAGACCCGCCGTCTTGGCCTGGTCACGCAGATCCTCGATGTCCCCGACGTCCACCGCGTCATCCACGTCCACGGCGACACCGGCCTCCGCCAGCGCGTGGGCGATGAACGCTGCGGTCGACGGACCCCGCTCTCCAGCCTGAGCCTCGATCGTGATCTTCACCATGACAGAACCTCCTGGCCCCCAACCTACCCAGGCACTTCGCCGTTCTGACCCCCCGAGACCTTCATCGGCCCCTGGTACTTCCACCCAGGGAGATCCTTGCCGACGATCGTCGCCCCTGTCTGTGAGACGTTGACGAGACACTTCTCGACGTAGTGCCCTCGCTCCCGGATCATCTGCTCCATCGGGTAGCCGAACGGGTTGCAGACGAGAAGCGTCTCCCCGTGCCGCTTCCACATGCGATCGTGTGTGTGACCAAACACTACGAGCTTCGGCTTCCAGATCTCGATGAGGGGCGTCATGTCCGTCGTGAAGTAGTGGTTCGTCCGCTGACCCCGGAACCTCGCGGCGACGAGGGAACTCATCGGCACGTGGTGTGTGAGGATCACGTCCGCCTTCGGACCATCCTCCGCCAGGAACTCCATCGCCTTGCGATGCTCGTCGTAGACCCACGGCTCGAACGACTGGATGACGTTGAAGTCGTTGACCATGTAGCGGTCCATCATCACCAGCGGGTCGTCCGGTCGTGGGAACCAGAGGGTCGTCCCGGAAAAGCGGAATCCGTCGATCTCCACGGTCCGATGGTTCAGCCAATCGAAGTTGACGATGTCGCGGTCCATCTTGGTGAGGACGTCGTGGACCTTGTACGGAGCCGATCCGTAGTACTCATGGTTGCCGCTGACGTAGAGCACACGGGGGTACATGGCGCAAAGGGACAAGATGGCCGAGACGAGGACCCTTCCGTTGGCGAGGTCTCCGGTGATGACCAGGACGTCGACTCCCTCCGGGTCCAGGCTCTTGAGGAAGGACTCCCCGCCGTCGGCGTGGAACTCCAGATGGAGATCGCTGAGAATTTGGACTCGCATCAGTACTCGTAGTGGAACTTGTCCCGGATCTCCCCAAAACCTTCCCGCTTCGCTCGTTCCTTGTTCCGGTCCGTGTGTGTGAACACGGAGAACTGATCCCACGCCCGGTCGAACCTCTTCGGTCCATCGGGACCCGCCGGTAGCTGGTCCTGGGTGATGTCGATCAGCTTCTTCGGCATCGGCGGGACACCAGGATAGACCGGAGGACGCTCCTCGTAGACGGTGATGGCACAGCCGAACCCCATGCAGGCGTTTCTCGGAACGACGATCAGGTCGTGAGCCCGGATGAGGTCCTGCACGAGACCCCACTCCTC
>Ga0180433_10000996_pt1 | contig 47923 bp, 56 predicted proteins | sample SS_ome_8_FD_132980 | JGI IMG/M metagenome (GOLD analysis project Ga0180433, IMG submission 132980) | Hypersaline lake sediment archaeal communities from the Salton Sea, California, USA - SS_1_D_1 metaG | ecosystem: Environmental > Aquatic > Non-marine Saline and Alkaline > Hypersaline >...
GCCGGGAAGCGGGGGCCCAAGGAAAGAACCTATTTTCCGCAAAATTTTCCTTATGTTTGGCATGGTATTTGCCCTGATTGTGTTTCCCTAGAATATTCCCCATGAAAAGCAACCGAACAACAACGCAAGCAACGCGGCAACGGCCAACCACTCTTGAACCGTTTCCGATTGACAAAGCTTGCGAACACTAGCAAAACGCTTCAACCAACGCTTGACTTGGTTCACTTCTGTTTTGGTCACAATATAACGCTTGTATGTTGGGCAACCCGGGGCGTCATAAGCATAGGGGCAACCCCCCGCGTGACCTTCTTCCATATAAGACATATAGCGGGGACAGACATGACAATCCGTTTCCCCTTCAATCTTGACCTTCATGACGTTTCCCTTTCTTTGTTGTATACAACGCCCAACGCTTTGACGCGTCAAGACGCGGGTTGGTCTGTTGACCCTTGTTCCGTGTCCTTGGGTTTATTAGCTATCTCCAAGCGTACAACGGGGACGTCCGTTGGGGCTTCAATTCCAAGCTTGACAATCCCGTTGCGTGAACGGACCACTTTGACCCGTATGACGTTGGGGGTTTGGCCAATCAAAATTGATTCCCCAATCTTTCTGGAAAGAAGAAGCATTGTGTTTCCCTTTCAAAGTTCTTTGTGAAGTCTTTTGACGCGTTGGAAATATTGGTCCGCCCAACGCAAGTCTTTCCCAAGGTGGGAACGTGATTGGGCCCAACGCTTCGCAATGTCCCGCAAGTGTTCCGCGGGATTAGGTTTTTTCAACGCAAGCAATAGAACGGTCAAGCTTGCAACGCTTCGGACGCTTGCCGATAGGAAGCGGTTGATTGGTTGGGCGTTGCTTGGGTCAACGTGTCCGTGATGGGCCAACCAATCCGCCTTGATAGCATTTCCCCGCAAAGCGTATTGAACGCAACCAAGGCGGGGCTTTCCGTTCCAACGGGACAAGACGTTGCGGTTGATTGTGCAAACCCCCGCCTTGATTCGGGCTTGTATCCAAAAGACAACGTCCGCTTTGGCGGGGTCAATCCATCGGACCAAGTCCGGGGACAAAATATCATCATCGTCAATAGGAACAACGGTCAAGTCATTTGTCAACGCGTTCCCAATAGAAGCGTTGCGGACCGCGTCCCAAGATTCCCGGGCTATTGCGTGAAGCTTTGCCCGGAAATCGAAGAAGGACATTTTGAACGCTTCGGACCATACTTCCAACGCTTCGGATTGGATGAATTCTTCAATCCTTTTGGCTTTGCCTTCAAGTGGTTGGTTGACGAAGTCTTCAAGGGTCAATCCGTCCCATTGAATGTTGGTCCGCGGATATATCAAGACGGTCAATGGTCAATCCTCCCAAGGGTCAATTGCGTTGTCTTCAACGTTGAAGATAATACAACATTGAACACAATTGATTGTGTCCGCTGTTGGGTTGAAGTCCAAGGGGCTTTCATAAAGCTTCCCGCATTCCGGACACTTGGCCCGGACCGCTTCACCTTGGGCTTGGTCCGTGAAGTGGAAGTTGTCCAACGTGGGAAGCTTTTGTTGCGTCAACGGCGGGTCTTCGGAAGACACTTGTTCTTCCAAAACTAAGCGTATAAACGGACCAATCATGATTGACTGATTGAAGGGAAGCTTTGCCAATAGTCGGTGGATGATAAGTTCAAAAGCTTCAAGGTCCGCCAATCGCCAAGACGCGGTGTCTTCCCCGCGGACTTCGTCAATCAACCCGTTGGTCATTTGGGCTTTGAACTTTTCAACCGCCTTCATGACGTCCCGCAATTGGTGTTTGGTTGTGACAAGCCCTTCAAGGTTGACAAGGTCTTCTAATAGCGTGATGAATTCAACGGTCTTCATGTCGTGTTTTTCCTTTCTGGAAAAGATTTCACTTCGTTTTCAATCCCGCCTTCCGCCAAAGGTCCCGAAGGGCGGGGACTAGTTGGAAAATGTGAAGGTGTCTTCCGCGGACACCGCTTTTGTTGGGCTTCTCGGTCCGTCTTATCATTTCCAATTCCATCATGTCCCGGCAATAGTTTTCAACCGTTGACTTGCCAAGGGACAACGTTGTTGACATTTGCTTGGTTGAAAGCCCGCCCTTGTATCGTATCAACAAGCGGACCATTTCAAATTGGAAACCAAAAGCGGTGTCTATTCCTACCTTGCGAAGCAACCGCAAACATTCCGCGTCAACCTTGGACTTGCCCAAAGTGATTGCAAGACAGATTGCCATTTTCGTTAGTTGGGCGGTCAATCGTGTTGCCAGTTCAACGCGGGGACGATAGGCCAACTCTTGACGGTCCCGGACCACTTGGGCCCGACAAAATGAAATCACTTGGGCCAACGCGGAAATCTTTCCTTCAACGTCCGTTGGAACTTCAACGCGGGCGGTTGTCAATTGTTCCGTCTTCAAGTGGATAAGATACCCAATGGAAGCCCGTTTCAATGTTGTGAACTTGTCTTCCGTTTCTTTGTTTTCCAAATAGCCAAGGATTGAATTTGCGGTATTGTTGAACGCGGCTTGAAGGTATGGGGATTGGTCTTCATTACCTAACACTTCGCAATCAAGGAAGCGTTCCCCAAGGTGGGTCCGGTTCAAGTTGCGGATTTCATCAGTAGCACACAAAACAAAAGTCATCCGCAAATTTTCATAATCATGGGCAACCTTGTTCCGATAGGAAGCCCGGGACGTCCCGTCATACAAGTCCCGAAGTTCCGCCAATATCTTGTCCCGGTTGGGAGCATTCAACAACGTGTCCCCGTCTTTGATAATTGTTGTTTTCATTTGCATCTTGGGAACCAAGCTTGCGTCAACCGCCCTTGCCTTGGCGGACCGTCCTTCCGTGAAGCCCGAATGAAGCCCCGTGATTGAAGACACGGGATAGATATATTGGCGGGCAGGGGAAAGACATTCCGCAAGCGTTGTCTTCCCGCTTCCGGGCGGACCAATCACCCGCAACCAAAGTTGTTCCCCGGGCAACTCGGTTGACACCATAGTTGACAACATGATTGCCAACGTATCTTGAAGGATTGGGGTGAAGTGTAGAACGTTGTCAAAGTCCCGGCAAAGTTCCTTGAACGAAGACCGCGGCAACGGTTCCAACGTTGGTTCATCCGGGGACGGTTCTTTCCCAAGCTTCTTCCCGGCAAGTGAAACCTTGACCTTCTTCAAGTTGTCCCCAAGGAAGCCCAACGCCTTGGAAGGGCCCTTGTCCCGGATTAGGTCCCGGACGTCATATCCGTCAACAAGCCCCTTGGAATGCCCCGTCTTGCCCCAATACAAGCGTTCTATTGCCTTGGGTGATTCTCCGTTCCCGTCTTCGGACACAAGCTTCCCAATCCGCTTCATTCCATCCCAACCGGGACGGACCGTCTTCCCCGCGGGTGTCTTCCTTGGGTGGTCATTGTCAAAGACCAAGCGGACAGTCTTCCCGGCAAGCAACGGCAACCAACCCGTCTTGAAGGTATTTGCCCCCGGGACCGCAATGACCGCTTCCGTTGCTCCAAGACACTTCTTTGAATTGCGTGTTTTTATTAACTTTCCGCCCGGACCTTTACGGACCGATTGCAACGCGGACCACAATGACAAACCGTCCCACGGTCCTTCCGCAATCCAGACCGTTGATTGACCCTTCTTCAAGTTGTGAAGACCGAAGGGCCAAACATTCAACCCGGGCGTCCCAAAGGGTCTTTCCCCTTCCCACTTGTAAAGGTTGGCAAGCTTGCCCTTGTCATTGAACGCGGGAAGCAACCAATTCCCGTCAATGGGGTTCTTTGCAATTTGCCAAGCTTTGAACGCGGCGGGTTCAATGCCGCGGTCTTCGGACAGTTCTTCAAAGTCTTCCGCGGTTGTTTGTTCAATCGCAAGGGCAAGCAATCCGGAAAGAAACGTGTATATATTTCCGCCTTCCCCGCAAACCTTGCAATCCCATTGACCCGTTGTCTTGTTGACGAAAAAGTGGGCTTCCTTTCCACACAAAGGGCAATCCCCTTCCGCTTCCTTGCCCCCGGACCAAGCCAAGTCAAGCCCGTGAAAATAGAACGGTTTCAACTTCGCGGGTGTTTCTTTCTTTGTCATACTGCCAACGCCTTTCCATTTGCCCAATTGGTTTCTATCTTGTCACAATCAACGGGGGTGGGAAGTCCCAAGACGTCCCCGCTTTCTTCCATCAACCTTGCAACCTTCCGGACCTTGGGAACGTTGCCCTTCCGCTTCGGGAAGTCCAAGACGATTTCATCGTGAACGGACATAATCATCCGGTATTCATCCCCCAAGCGTTCAAGGTATTCATCAACCTTTATCATTGCGTGAATCAACGCCCAACCCGCGGACCCTTGAACATAGTAGTTGACCGCCGCATGGGGTTTGTCACGCGGGACTTGCAACTTGTATCCGCCAATAGTTTTGATGAATCCGTTTTGTTTTGCTTCACGGTTCTTTGATTCCATGAACTTGTCAATCAACGGAAGTTGTTTCCGAATCCGTTGGTATGCGTTGGGAACCCGATAGGTTGCATTGGCCCGGGCAATCCCCGCCCCGTATATCAAGGAAAAGTTTCCGTTCTTCACCCAACGGTATTGTTCTGTTTTGGTAAAACCTTCCGGGCCCAACTTTTTATATAGTTCCGGGTGAAGTTGTTCCGCTATAACCAAGTGAACGGAAAGTCCGCGTTCAAACGCTTCAATCAAACGCTTGTCCCCGGATTGGTAGGCAAAGATTCTAAGTTCAATATTGGCATAGTCCAACGCATACCAAACCCGCCCCGGCAACGGACCGAAGACTTGACGCAAGTTGAAGTCTTCCTTTTTGGAAATGTTTTGGGCGTTGGGGTCCGAAGATGAAAGACGCGTTGTCTTCGTTCCCGTTATGTTGAAACTAGAATGAAGCTTCAACCAAGACGGGGTCTTGCCTTTTCCGGGAAGAACTTCCGCCCCGTCCGTTCCGGCCCCTTCAAGCTTCAACCCAACCGCTTGGTATCCTTCAAGGTAGTCAACCGCCTTCCCGGACTTGCGGAACGCTTGAAGGTTTCGCATGAAGAAGAACGCTTTGGACTTCGTTGAAACGGTCAACTTCATTGCTTCCAAAGAATCGTTGTCCGTTGAAAAGCCCGTCTTTGTTTTCTTTGCGGGCTTGACCTTCATGTTGCCAAACAAGACGCCTTGAAGTTGCGGGTAAGATTTCAAGTTGTCAATCTTGCGGTTGGCAAAACGGAAACACTTCACTTCCGCCGCTTCTTCCATGTCAATGAAATCTTCAACCGCCTTCTTCAAATTGCTTGGGTTTATTGTGATTCCCCGTTGTTCCATTTTGAAAGTGATTGGAAGAAGTTTCTTCCGGGTTGCGTAGTGTTCAACCAATCCTTCTTCTTCAAGCCCTTCCTTGAACAACAACCAAAGACCCATTGTCCTTTCCGCGTCAAGGTTTCCATAGGTTGACAACACGGTCCGCCAAGGGTGGTCTTTGTCATACTTGTCCGCCTTGGCAATAGCCCGCGGCAACCAATAGTCAAAGACACCCCAACCCACTTGACGCGGCGGTCTTTTCAAGTGGGGCCAATGCGGGTCTTCCGGACCGGCAATCCGCCAACCCTTCTTCTTTCCAATCCGTCTTGCCTTGGTCACTTCCGCTTTCAAGAAGTGTTCGTCTTCATCGTCAATATCAAGGAAGTCCAACGCAAGGTCTTTCAACTTGTGGCTTTCCGCGGAACAAAGACAATGGGACGCAATCAACGTTTCTTCACAAGTGGACAGAACGCGGACCGCTTCTTCATGCGTCAAGATTTCCGCCTTCAACAAACCGCGGACGTCAAACTTTGCATTGTGAAGAACAAGACGGTTGGGGAGGATAAGGGAACGAAGTTCTTTGACGTCCCGCTTGGGAATCTTGGGCTTCCGCGTCTTCGGGTTGACGTCCCATTCCCAAGACCAAAGGTCCCCGTCTTCGGAACACATTGAAACATAGAAAGGCAAGCAACCGTGATGAAGGGCCAAGCCCGTTGTTTCCGTATCAAGGGCAATGTCCATTGGTCTTTCTTTCTTCGTCAATCTTTGATTGGTTCCAAGTCATCCCGCGGAACGGAAACACGTTGCTTGGGATTATCGTTGGGAGATACAAGCCAACAACCCGCGTTGTCAACGTCTTCCCCAACCAAGACACCCAAGACGCGTTCCCGCTTTGGTCCGTTGTTCCGCGGGAAGCTTACAGTTGCTCCAAAGTGGATTGGGTCAAGTGTCATGTCTTTCCCCTTCTGGCTTTCTTCATTGCCTTCCGCCGTTGCTCCAACAGTTCCAACGATTGACCGCGGTTGGCTTCAAGTTGTTCCGCTTCCCATTGACGCATGAAGTCCAACGGGGACATTGCGTTTTGTGGTTGGCGGAAAGGTGGCAAGGGGTCTTTGCCTTGAAGGTCAAAGCGATAATGGGAAGCGGTCTTGATACCAAGTTCCGCGTTGGGCCAAAGGGTTTCCATTGTCAACGCTTCCCGCTTCACAACCGCGGGCGTTGGCTTTTCCCAATGCTTTGAAAGATTCATTGCCCAAAACTTGGGCTTCCCTTTGTAGAAATCCCCAAAAGCCAACGTCAACGGCAACGGAAGGATTGGAAGGAACGCGGCCAACACTTGAAGATATTCTTTGGAAGGGACGTCCGGTTTGACTTCAATGAACCCGGGGAACGTTGACCATTGAAAGAAGAAGTCCGGGGTATACTCCCAACCTTGTTCTTTCAACTTGAACGTCTTGGGTTCATAGTGCCAATTGTCAATGTGTTCATACCAATCCAGAAGGACCGCCCAACGGGCTTCAAGACGGGACTTGAATTGCGTTCCGCGGTAAAGGGTTGGCTTGGCTTCAATGGTCTTCTTGGAACGCAAGGGACGCTTGCGGGACGCCCGCCGCTTGGCTTTCTTCTTTGCCATTGGACCGCCTTTCAAAGTAAACGTGTAAACGGGTAGAAACGAAGAAGGGCCCCGGGGTTCATGGGGATGGACAATCCGCCCGGGGCCCCCGTCCCCTTGGAACTAGTCCGCCCCTTCAAGCTTGTCCCAAGCAACTTTGGTGAACTTCTTCCCGTCTTCGGACCGGACAACCGTGACAGTCTTTGCCTTCTTGTTGACCGTCAAGACTTCCACTTCTTTGGGCTTGCCGCGGGGGCTTGCCTTATACAAATAGACGTCTTCTTTTTCCGGTTCCCAATCTTCATCATCGTCAACGGGTTCTTCTTCTTCTTCGTCCCCGTCTTCATCGTCTTCCGTTTCTTCTTCATCTTCTTCGGGGTCTTCGTCTTCGTCCCCTTCTTCTTCTTCGTCTTCGTCTTCTTCTTCTTCTTCTTCTTCTTCTTCTTCTTCATCGTCTTCCGGTTCTTCTTCGTCCCCTTCTTCGGGTTCAAAGTCTTCCGCAAGACCTTGGATGAAAACAAAAGTGTTCCCGTCATCCGGGGCCCAAGTGTTGAAGAAGAAGAACGGGGCTTCTTCAACCAACCCTTCAATGATTGCGGGAAGGTCGTCAATGTCGGATTCTTCAACCGTATCCGCCCCCAACAACTTCAAGTCCGAAACAAGCCCTTCCAACTTGTCTTCAACGGTCTTTGTGTCCGTTGCTTTGATGAAGTGTTGGGCGGTTGCTTTGAGTCCGAAGAAATCGTCCGGTTCTTGAACCGTTCCCGTTAGGAAGACATACGGATTTCCCTTCTTGTCTTCGTCAATCTTGAACGCGGACAATTGGGCAACGCCCCGGACAATCCCGCCCGGAAGTTGGCTTCCCTTTGCCTTGGCTTCCGTTTCCCGGGCATTCTTCCATGACCGCCCCGCCCGCTTGTTCAACTTGGCCATAACGTTGGACTTCGTCTTCTTCTTTGCCATTGTTCAAAACCCTTTCAATGATTGTCCCCGGTTGTGTTCATCCTGCCCGGGGGGACGTCCGGACAAGTTTGTTTCAAAACGCTTGGGTTTATTAACGCTTGCGGGAACCCGCTTTCTTGAACGCCTTTTCAAATTCCTTGAACGCTTCTTCCGAAGTGTCACCCGCGTCAATCACGGGGGCAAGGGAAAACCAATTCTTTGCGTCAAAAGCGGGGGCCCAATCTGTATATAAAATCCGCCCTTCCCCTTCTTGCTTTGCTTTGGTCCGCGGTCCTTTCTTTTTGGACAAGTCCAATTCAACGAGATAATTATAAAAGAAAACCCCTTGGGCCCATCGGTGGGTTGTTGCCCAAGTTTCCGGGTCACAATAACAAACAAACCTATCATAATCCGGACCTTCCGGATTGTTGTAGGGTTTGGTCCGTGAATGACCAATCACAATGACGTTGATTCCCGCGGCCCGGACGTCTTCCAACCCGTCAATCAACCGGGGCCAATCAACCTTGGCCGCTTGCTTCGGTCCCTTTTGGTAACTGTAGAAACCTTCCGTTGACCAATCCCCGTCAAAGTGTTCTTCACAATGATGAATGAAGCAAAGCTTTTCAAAGCCCGTCAAAGAATCAATGATAAGGGTTTGGCAATGGTAGTTGGTCCCCTTGGCAACGGAACCGCAAAGGGACAACGCGTCTTCAAAACTGTCCGCTTGTTCAATGAAAGCGGGTTCCGGGACTAGGTTGAATTCCGTCAACGTCCGGATTCCTTCTTCTTGCGGGTCAATGATGAATCCGGGGTTTGGGAATTGGGCACAAAACGAAGTCTTCCCAACCCCGCTTGGACCGTAAAGAAGAAGTTTCAACGGGGACTTTCCAAGGAAGCCCCGCCCTTCGGAAATCTTCTTCTTCTTCGTTGGCCGCGGTGTCTTCTTCTTCGGACGGGGACGTTTCTTCTTTGACGTTTGACGTTGCGTTGTTGCCATGATTGGCCCTTTCTTCAATGGTATCTTCTGTTGTTATGGGGGAAGACTTGGTCCGGTTGTTCTTCCCCAAGGAATTGACACAAATGTTTCCAACACAACCAACCGGGGTTGCCACAAAGGTTGACAACAAGCAACCGTCCGGGCTTATGTTTGAAGTAATCAATTACGGACTTTGCTTGGCCCCGCATTATAGCACGGAAACGGGCTTCATGAAAGACAGACATTCCGAAGATTTCAAGGGTTGCTTTCCCGTGAATTCCTTTGCGGGGCTTTGCGTAGTGTTGCGAACAAGATTCAAGCCAAGTTTCCGTCTTCCGTGTTGTCAAGATGAACTTGGAACCCGGGAACGCTTTGTCCAGTTGTTCCCAATGTTGTTCCCCAAAGTTGGTCAACGCGTCCCAACGTTTCCCTTTGTGTTCTTCTGGAAAGAAGTATTGCCCCGCGTGAATCATTTCACGGAACCGCCGCGGGCAATGAAGGGATTGGAAGCCAAGCAATTCAAGGGCCGCGGCCAAGCTTGTTGTTCCCGTCTTCGGAAGACCAATCCCAAAGATACGGTTGAACGGTCTTCGTCTTTCAATCATTGTTTGGACTGCCCGGACCCCGGGAAGGATAATGCTCATTATTCCAGTTCCGGAAATAGGGTTTGAATTGTGGTCAAGCGGTCCTTGCGTCCGCCCGTCATAAAATCGAAGTAAGAACCGCGGAACCCGGACGCCAATGAATTGTAGACACCCCAAGGGAAACGCCAATGAAAGGGGTTTGTCCAAGGGTTGAACGGGTCTTCCATCCCTTCCCACCAATCCAACAACCCTTCAAGGATTGGGTTGAAACATTCCCTTTTGAACCGTTCAACGTCCGCTTTGTATACACGGGACTTCCAACGCATGAAGGAACGTTCCGGGTCCTTGGCAACGTCCCCCGCAACGCGTTGGAAGAATTGGTCTTCCGTTTCCGCCCCCTTCCTTATCTTCTTCGTCTTGGCCGCGTTCCACACAAGACGCCCCTTGCGTTGCTTTTGGGCGTGTTGGTCCGCAAGGGGACGTCTTATGACGTTGTATAGAACCCCGTGAATTGGGAACTTGGCCAACGCTTCCGCTTGTTCCTTGGTCAATCCTTCGGGAACGTGGGACGGGTCCTTCTTGACTTGTTCTTGGGCGGTCAACAAAGAAATCAAATAGGTCATGACTTGCAAGTTTTCATGAACCGTCTTGGTCAAACCTTCTTCGTCAATCTTTCCCTTGGTTTTGTTTTCTTGAAGCCAAGCGGTCTTCCCAAAGTGGAAGAACCCGTCCCACTTCCCGCGAAGAAGAACAACGCGTCCGCTTGGCAACGTGTAAGGAACGCGGAACGAGATTTCCGCAAGAATGGGCTTCTTCCCCTTCTCGGTCTTGTCTTTCTTCCAACGCTTCAAATAGATTGGCCAAAGAAGACAACCAAGCTTGAACCACTTGTCAACGCTTTCCGCCCGGGGATAGGTTGCCCGAAGCTTCCCGGCATAAGCGGACATAGCTTTGATTGGGTCCGTTCCGTTGAAGAATGCTTCTTCCGCTTCATGCCACATTGACCCAAATTCAATGGCCGCGTTGAACCCTTCATCTTCAACAAGACCTTCAACCACTTTCAACCGGAAGCGTTCCCGGCATTCAAGGAAGTTGGACAGAAGGGAAAAGCTTATCCCGTCCCCTTCAATCCCGGGACCTTTCCAAAGGGGCTTGGGTTTATTGGTCTTGACCTTGACCGTTCCGTCTTGTGGCAACGTCCCGGGTCTTCCAACGGTCAACTTCTTCCCGCCGCAATTGCCGCAAGTCTTTGGCTTGGTCTTCTTTGGATGAAATCGAAGTTGACCACAACCGCCGCAACGATATTCCCAAGACGTCTTGGGGTTGCAAATGACGGACACTTTGTCCGGGTCAAAGGGCGGGTCCCCTTTTCTTCTGATTGGTTTCGGCATTGTTCAACCTTCTCCCCTTGCGTCATCCCAAGGCGGAAGCCCGGAACGCAATTCAAATTCTTCGGTTATGATTGCGGGTTCACCCGGAAAGAATGCCGCGGCGGATTCAACGTCCGGGAACAATAGGGCAAAGCCAACGGCCCCGTTGGGCATTTTGGAGAAGTCCAAAAGAACGGGTTCACATTGGTCCCCTTGGCAACAACTAAGTTGGACAACAATTTGTTTGAAGCCAACGCAAGGAACAACAACAAGCTTCTTCATTGCGGTCCCCCTTCAATGACATGAAGTTGAAGAACGGTCCGGAAGACTTCCGCAAGGGTCAAGACTGCCCGTTTATATGGTAAGTTCTGTTGGTGGATTGGCTTCCGCAAAATGGCGGAAGGATGAATCAACGGGACGGGGTCAAGGTCTTTGGTGAACCGTTGGGCAACTTGACCAACCGCAACCACAACCTTGGGGTGGGCAAGTTCAACCAAGTCTTCAAGGCGGGGCTTGCAAGTGTTGACTTCTTCCTTGGTTGGTTCACGCAACTTCCCGCTTGACGGGTTGTCCGTGTCTTCCCGGGGAACACAACCAACAACGTTGGTGAACGCAACCGGGACGTCCCCGGGATGAACCCCGCCTTTTTGAAACGCGTCCCCAATCATCTTGTCAAGCAAGTGTCCCGCTTCCCCAATGAAGGGAAGCCCTATTGCGTCTTCCGAAACCCCGGGGGCTTCCCCAACGAACAAGACGCGGGCAGGGATGGAACCGCGGACCAAGACAACCCGCTTGCGTCCCGCCAAGTCCGGGCAAGACTTGCAACCGTTCCAAGCCCCCTTGAACAAAACAAAGCGGTCCCAATAATCGTCTTCAATTTTCAACTTCCCTTTGTAGAATGTTTTCACGTTGGTCCCTTTCTTCTTTTGTTGTATACAACAACGCCCGTTCCGGGGCGTCCGTTGGTCAAGTCGAGTGTTGAACCGTCCGGGGCTTCCGGGCCGCGGAACGGGGCTTCACGGGTCCTTGGTCCGGGAAGCGGTCAACGGTCCTTTCTTCAACCACAACTTCACGGTTGCGGGATTCAAGGTCCCGCTTTGCCTTCCGGGCTTGTTGGATTGTGGGGAAGTGTTTTGCCCGTTGAATTCTGTCCGTCCAAATGGGCCCTTCATCCATCAACCAAGAATTCACGGTCTTCCAACGCAAGACCCAACGCTTGACAAACCGGGGCTTTTCTTTCTTCTTCATTGGTCCCTTTCTTCTATCTGTTGGGTTTATTAACTTACCCAAGAACACTATATATTCTTATTCCAGAGAATTGGAAACACGGTCCGGAATCACTTGGGTTTATTAACTTTGAAGGATTGCAAAACGAGGGAAGGCGGTTTGTTGTCCGGTTCCCTCCAAACATGAACCTTCAATCCGCGGACGTCCGCCGCTTTGCGGGCGTTGTCATCCATCGTTGCCAATTCGCAATTGAAGTCCGTCCCCTTGACCAACCGTCTTGTCTTCCCGTCCAACCACTTGGCCCAAGGATATAGGGGACGCCTTCCCGCTTTCCGCTTCGGGGGTTTGAAGTCTTTCAAAATCTTTGCCATTGGTTCAACCTTTCAATTCGCGGGAATTCAAAACATGGGACCGCGGGTCCGGGCTTCCCGCCCGGGCGGAAATCCGTTGCCGCGGAAGGACGCCAATCCTTGGCAACAAAGACCCGCGGCCCCGTCATATAGTATAGATGAAAATTGAACCGGACGTCAAGGGGTGAAAATTGGACCGTGTAAACGCGGACATTTGACCAAGGGAAAAGTCTTCTGGAAAAAGAATAGTGAAAGGTATTGCAAGGGTTTTCTTTTTCGGGTAAGCTTCAAAGTTGCGGGGGCATAATGGAAGCCCCGGACCAAGACCAATTGAAAGGGAAGAACAATGGTCAAACAAGTTTCAACTTCTTTTGTTCCCCGGGAAGCTATGGAAGCAATTCCGGAAATCTTTGCTTGGAACGAACACAACACGGAAGACCCGGACGAAGTCCAAGCAATGGAAGCGGACGTTGAAGAAGACGTCCCGTGTTCACCAACCCGGAAGGGTTTGCGGTTGTTGTAGTGTTTCACGTTTCACAATTTTCTTTCTATTGAAAGGGGACGCAATGTCCAAGATTAAATTTCCAAAGTTGGGTGTTGACCTTCAAACGTTGGGGGTTGAAGAAATGAAAGCCCTTCTCGGTTGGCAAGAAGAACCGGAAGGCAAAGATTGGGGTGAAGACTTCTTGTTCAAGGTTGGCGGAACCAAGGTCCGTCTTGCGAACAACCCAACCAACCGTCCGTTCCGTATGACGTTGGCCAAGCGTTGGGGTTCTGAAATGTTGCGGGGCAAGTGGGAAATGAACGGGGAAGCGTTCATCATTGACCGCTTGGGACACGTCCAAGACGGGCAACACCGCGGAACCGGATTGGTCTTGGCGGAACTTGAACGACAAGACAACAAGGAATATTGGGCGGAAGAATATGGAATCAAAGGTCCGATCAAAATTGACGCGTTGGTTGTGACCGGGATTTCCGAAAAGCCCAACGTTGTTGATACCTTGGGGCTTGGTCACAAGCGGTCCCTTGGGGACGTCATTTTCCGCCGCAAGGAATTTGAAGGGATTCCGGAACGGGATCAAAAGCGGTTGTCCAACGTTCTGTCCGGGGCCCTTCGGTTGGTTTGGTTGCGGACGGGCGGAAAGAAAGTTTCGGACGCCCCTTGGTTCCCCCACTCGGAAGCGTTGGACTTCTTGGAAGCCCACCCGGACATTGTCAAAGCGGTTCAAGAAATCTTCAAGCTTGAAGGCGGAACCGGGGCGGACGGGAAGTTGATTTCCCGCAAGCTTTCCTTGGCTTATGCCGCGGGGCTTCTTTACCTTCAAGGGACTTGCGGAACGGACCCGGACAAGTTTGAAGACACGGGAAAGATTGACCGGAAGCATTGGGCCGCGGCCAAGAAGTTTTGGGCGGACTTTGCGGAACCGGATGAACTTGGGAAGGGTTCCCCAATCATGACCGTCCGGAACGCCTTGGAACGGATTGACGCGTCCGGGGCAATGGGACGGGATGAAATCTTGGGAACGGTTGTCAAAGCGTTCAACCTTTACCTTGACAAGAAGAAGACGTCTTCCGTCAAAGACGTCAAGGTCAAGCGGACGAAGAACAAGACAACCGGCAAGATTGAACTTGGAGAAGAACCGCGGTTGGGCGGTCTTGACCGTGTTCCCCCGGAACCGGAACCGGCCCCGCAACCAAGCGAGAAGGGCAAGCGGTCCGGGCGGAAGAATTCCAAGACGTTGGGTTGGAAGGTTGGGGACACCGCTTGGGTTCTTGACAAGGAAGACCCGGACGGTTGTTGGTTTGGGACAATCAAAGAATTCTCCGAAGACAACAAAGTTGCCACCTTGACCGCCAAGGCGGACGGGAAGGACTGGGAAGCGGCGGTTGCTACACTGGCAACGGACAAGCCCGGAACGGACGATTGACGCCCGTTGATAATTCCGCCCCCTTCGGGGGGAAGGTCAAACCGGGGCCCTTCGGGGTTCCGGTTTTTTCATGCACAAATGGGCAAGGGAAATTGGTCATGGGAATTTTCTTTGTGCCTATATGGGTTATTTTCCGGAAAATTGGTAAAGAGTAATTGACACCGTGTAAACGCCCGATTAAACTTGAACGTAGTTCAAGCGTGTTCTTTGACAATTCGGTTGTGACGCGGCCACGGAAGACCGCCCCCCGTTCCTCCCAAGCTTGTAGGGTGGGGACCGGAACAAAGCCCGGACGGGGAGTCAAGCAAAACGAGACAAACAAACAAAACTTCAAAGCGTATAGAAAGGGAAAGACCATGACCAAGAATCAAGAACGAAACAAGAAACGTGAAGCCAACTATAGAATGGTAAGACTACCCAAACAACTTGCGGAACGCGTTGACCGGATTGCGGCGGAAATGTTGGAAAGCTATGAAAGCGGACGCGGTTGTCAAGACGTCCCGTTGTCGGAACGCGGCGGGGAATGCTTCTTTTCACTGGCAACCGTGATTGAACGGGCGTTGGATGAACTTGAAGACCACAAAGCCCGTTCCAAGCGTTCCAACAAAAAGAAGACCCAAGACACCAACCAAGACAATTGAAGCCCGATTGACGGGGCGTTGTATACAACACAATTTTGAAAGGGAAAAGACATGACAGACACAAAGCAAAACATGACGCGGGAAGAATGGTTGACTTCGGTTGCGAAGCTTGCGGAACCCATCTTCAATGAAGCGGACTTGACCTTCCCGGAACGTTGGCGGGTCACTTGCGGCTTTCCTTGCAAGAACGCAACGGGGGCCAACAAGCGGCGGGTTGGGGAATGTCATTCTTCAAGAATGTCCGCGGACGGGTCCTTTGAAATGTTCGTCACCCCAATGGTTGCGGGCAACGCGGACGCAATCAAGATTCTTCTTCATGAAATGGTTCACGCTTGCGTTGGGACCGAACACGGACACCGCAAACCCTTCTCCCAAGCTTGCAAAGCTTTGGGGTTTGTTGGCAAGCCCACCCAAGCGGAACCCGGGGACGAAGATTGGAAGCCCTTCTTTGACCTTGCGGTTGAAAGCTTCGGGGAGTACCCCCACGCAAAGTTGGACGTTTCCAACATGAAGAAGCAATCAACCCGAATGGTCAAGGTTGCTTGCCCTTGCGGTTGTTCCTTGCGAATGACGCGGAAATGGATTGACGAAGTTGGGACCCCAACTTGCGGTTGTGGGGAGCAAATGGAAGTTGCGTGACACGGACCAAGCGGCGGGGCCCTTCGGGGCCCTTTTCTTTCTGGGAAGAATTTGAAACCAAAACGAAGACAAAGGGAAACAAACATGAATATTCAAGTTGACGGACGGACACTAAAACCCCAACTTCATGAAGCGGTTCTTGCGTACAATCGGGCGGTCCGGGCCCGTTCACGGGCTTGGGACGCAAGACGGAAAGCAAGTTACGGGCAGGAATCCCGGGACGCGGAAGAATGGGCCAACCGTTGCCAAGACCGCGTCAACGCGGCGGAACCCGCAATCAAGGTCTTGGAAACCTTGGGCTTGGTTTCGGTTGCGGACGTTGAAGGCGGTTGGTTGGCAACCCAAACGTTGGGAACCAAAGACGGTTGGGCGGTCAAACGAATCAAGGCGGGGGAATACCAAGTTGAAGGGCCCCGCGGGGTTTGGCTTGTTGAGAAGAAGGGCCCGGGTGAATGGGACCTATACGCGGAAGAATGGGACGGGAAGGTTTTCGGTTGTTCCTTTGACGGACCTTGCCCGGAATTTGAAGAAAGCTTTGACACCATGAAGGAAGCGGTTGACGGGGCAAAGAAGCTTGAAGCCAAGCGGACCGCCAAACATGAAGAAATGACCGCGGGACTTTGAAAGGGAAAAGACAATGACCAAAACACTTGAAGAAATGAAGAAGACCTTTGATGAACGGAACGCGTTGATGAAGGTTTGGCAAGCCAACGCGGACAAGCTTTGGGATTCTGTCCGGTTGCCCTTGTTTGACCTTTACTTTGAAGGCAACGTCACCCGGGCCCAAGTCAACGCGGTCCGGAAGTTGTTCAACCGGGGCTTTGCCAAGGTTGCTTCCGAATACACGGACGCGGCGGACCAAGCGGACGTTGTAGTTGATTTTGAAGTGAAGGTCTTGAACAAAACTTGGCGGAAGCCCGGAAAGGTTTCCGTTGTCCTTTACTTCAACCGCAAAGGTTGGGAGGGGACATACGCTTCCATCTTTTGTGGGGCCCGGGGCCACTTCTTCATTGGTGTCCGCGGCGGGATTGAAGCTTGCCGAGGGAAGGGAAGCAAGAAAGACCTTCAACGGGCCCCGGAAATCTTCGGTTGGGAGAATTGACGCGGCAAAGCGGCGGGGCCCTTGGGACGCGTTCCCGGGGCCCTTCGGTCCGGAAGGTCTGTTGACACTTGAAACAAATTTGAAGCCCGGGTGTCCGGGCGTTGTATACAACACTTTTGAAACCCTTGGGTTTATTAGGATTGAAAGGGAAAGACAATGGCAAAGAAGATTGACTTTGGAAAAGCGTTGGCCAAGGCAAAGAAGAACCAAGCCAACTTGACGAAGAAGAAAGCGGCCCCGAAGAAAGCGGCCCCGAAGAAGACCGCCAAGCGGAAGACCCCCGCGGCCAAGCCCGGGTCCGCCGTGTTTCACGTTGCGGTTGACGCGTTGCCCGGAACGGGGAAGACCTTCACGTTGGTTGTTGGGGTTGCTTGGATGTTTCGCCACTTGCCCGGAATCTGGGAAGCGGTTTGCGAATATCTCCGGAAGGAATTCAACAAGCCCGAAGGGTGGGAACCGGAACCAAGCCCGGAACAACGCAAGATATGGGACGCCATGACCGCGGGCAAGCTTCCCCGGTTTATAACCTATATGGCATACAACAAAAGCATTGTCAAAGACTTCGGGGCCAAGTGGGCTTTTCTTTGCGATATGCTGAAACAACACGGGATTGGGTTTGGGTTCCGGACTTGTCATTCAACGGGCTTTTCCGCGGTCTGTAAAGCGTACAACATTGGGATTGAAAACATTGACGAACACAAGACCAAGACGTTGATTGAAAACGAACTTGGACAAGACCTTCGGGACTTTGCCAAGGCGGTTCCGGGCGGGGACACAATCATTTCCGCAACGGACAAGCTTGTTGAACAATGCAAGTTGAACGTTGTCAACCTTTGGGAAATGGATGAAGCCCAACAGCGGGAAGAACTTGACAAGCTTTGTATTGACTTTGACATTGACCTTGAAGGGATGGAAGACCGCGTCTTTGAATTGGTCCCCAAGATTCTTGACGCGTCCCGGGAAGAAACCCGCGTCATTGATTTCAATGACCAAGTTTGGTTGCCGGTTGTCAACAATCTTCCCGTCTTCGTCAATGACTTGACCTTGGGGGATGAAGCCCAAGATTGGAACAAAGCCCAACAACAAATTTTGTTGAAGGTTTCCAAGCCCAACAAGTGGAACAAAGCCCCGCGGTTGTTCGTTGTTGGGGACGTCAACCAATCCATATACGGTTGGGCGGGGGCGGACACGGATTCAATACCCCGCATGAAGGAAATTTTGAAGGCAACGCCCCAAGGGTTGCAATCCTTCAAGTTGACGGAAACCCGCCGTTGTTCCAAGGCAATTGTCAAGGACTGTCAAGAATTGATTCCGGAATTCAAAGCCCACCCGGACAACGCGGAAGGGTCCGTGTCCCGTGTTATGCTTCCGGAAATGTTCAACCGTCTTGGGGACGGGGACTTGGTATTGTGCCGAACAACGGCCCCTTTGGTTGCTTATGCTTTCCGCTTGGTCAAAATGGGAGTCAAGGCAAACATCAACGGGCGGAAGATTGGGGAAGCGTTGTTGTCCCTTATGAAACGGTTGAAGGGCAAGTCCGTTGAAGACATGATTGAACGCTTGGACAAATGGCACGCAAAGGAAGCGGCCAAACTTCGGGCCAAGAAGTATGTTTCAGACAACGCCTTGATTGCCTTGAATGACAAGCGGGATTGTCTTGAAGCATTCACGGAAGGGGCCGAAACCTTGCAAGACGTCCGGGACGCAATCAACAAGGTATTTGACAACGCGGAAGCCCAAGGGCGGGAAGGTGTCTTGTTGTCCACTGTCCATAGGGCAAAGGGGATGGAAGCCCGGACAATGTATATTGTTCACCCGGAATTGATTCCCCACCCCGCGGCCAAGTCCGCCAAAGACTTGCGGGGAGAATTTTGCGTTGACGTTGTTGCAAGGTCCCGCGGTCTGGAAAACCTTGTCCGGGTTGACTGCCCGAAGTAAGACGCGGAAGTTGGAGGGGCCCGGGGTTGTCCCGGGTCCCTTGTTTACACAACCACTTTTTGAAAGGGAAGATTGTGTCATCCATTGAAATCTATTCAAGCCCCCAAAGCTTTGACCCCAACCTTTTGATTGTGAAGGGTGGGACGGTTCATGAAGCCCGGGAACGGGACGGGGAAGTATATCCGGCCCTTGCCAAACTTCATCCGGACTTCAAGTTGGTCCGGTTTGACGAAGTCCAAAGCGGCGGGTTCCGCTTGTGGCTTATCCATTGGAACAACGGCCAACCGTTGGTCTTTGCCGCGGCCCGTTGCTTGTCCCGGATTGACAACGCGTTGGAAGAAGGGGCAATCCCCTTCAACTTGCCAACGCAAGACAACCACTTCCGAAGACGGACCAACTTTGACGCGGACATTGAACACGGGACGGACAAGACGGACCCGCGTTGGAACGGGGTGAAGACCTTTGAAGTTGTCTTGTTGAAAGATAGCGGGTTGCGTTATGTTCGCCAAGAAGACTTGGGTTGTTCCAAGAATTGGGACACGGTTGACGATGAAGAAGCGGTCCGGTTGTTCCTTGCGGAACACGGTTGCCGGTTGGTTACTTGGAACGTTTGACGTTGAACACTTTTTGAAAGGTTGAAGAAATGCGAATTGAAGTAAAGAACGCGGACAACTTGGCAACGCTTGTCAAAGCTTTTCCGGAAGCAAAGGTCCGGGCCCTTATTACAAGACCTTCCGTTGATTGTTGGGCGGTTGAAATCCCGGACGCGGAACGCCCCCCGTTGACCCATCAAATTGAATGGGACACGGTTGAAAGCGGAAGGGGAACCGGGGACGCCCAACGGTTCATTGTCAATGCGGACTTTGCAACCGCTTGCAACTTGTTTGACGTCTTGCAAGAATCCCAAACCGTTGCGGAAGTAAGACAACGCAAAATCCCCGGGCAGGATGAACCGCGGGAACCAAAGTTGACAACGCTTGGGGTTTCGGATTGCCCGCGTTGCGGTGTCCTTGTCAACGCGGCGGACGCGGCTTCCCATGTTTGCAAGCTTCCCGCGGAAAGTCCGGGGACCGCAACGGATGAAGAACTTGACGCAATGGGCCCGGACATTTCAGAAGCGGAAGAAGTCTACATTGCCCGAAGGGAAGACGGGACGTTGAAGACTTGGGTTTTGTTTTCCAAAACCAAAGTCATTTGGGGAAAACCCAAAGAAACCAAGCGGGAAATCTTGAAGCGTTGGAAGAAAGACAACGGACCTTGGAAGACGTTGACGAAGTTCAAGGGGTTGTCCCGTCCGTCCGAACTTGCCGCGGCAATTGCCAGCCTACAAAGTGAAGATTGAAGAAGGTTTGTCTTTCCCTTGGCCCGGGTCCCTTGGAGGGGCCCGGGTCTTTTTGCATTAAAGACAGAAAGAATTGTCAAAATTAAAGTCCCCGTGTAAACGGCGGACTTGTCAGAAGCCCGGACGCGGCCAAATAGGCGGGGGTTGCCCGGAAGGTCTAATCATACCCGGAACCCCGCGGGACGCGGCGGACGGGGGCAAATTCGCGGGAATCCGGGGACGTCCGGGGCAAGGAAAAGACCCGCCCGGGCCCCGGGGCTTGACACCCCGCCAATGGGGAAGGGGACACAACCCCAAAGGTATGGGCCCGGGACGGGCAGGGGACGGGCTTCAATTCTCGTTGTCTTCGTCCTTCATCCGGGCCAAGATTGCTTCCCGTTCCGCGGTCAATTCCTTCTTCAACAAGTCAACGCAAGTGTCAAAGTCTTCGGAAGGGAAGTCCCGCGTTTTCCAATTGACTTCAATGTGGTCCCCGTTGGGATGGAAGAATGCAACCGTCCAAGACCCCACTTCCGCCAAGGGTTCCAACATGGGAAGAAGGAACGCTTGAAGTTCAAGCAAGTCCGCGTCCCTTGATTTCATCCGGGACCCTTTCCGGATTGGCTTGGGTTTATTAGGTTTTCTTTTCTTCTTTCTTCTGATTGGTTTCGGCATTATGTCCCCGCAAATTTGAATGACTGTTGATTGGGAACTTTGACAAACCAAGTCATCCCGTCCCCGGTTTCAATTGGCAAGTTGTTGGCTTCCGCAAACTTGTCAACCGCCGCTTTGACCCCAAACCCTTTCCCTTCCTTCGGGCTTCCGTAATCATGACCGCCAATCCATCCCCCGGGCTTGACCTTGCGGATGAACTTCAAGTCTTGATTGACAAAGGGTTCCGAATGGTTCCCGTCAATGAAGACCAAGTCAACAGAACGGTTCTTCACTTGACGCAACGCCTTGGAACTTTCTTTCCGGATAAGGTCAACGCGTTCCCCAAGCGGACCAAGAAGTTTCCGGGCTTGGTTGAAGATATTGGGCCAACGCCCGCAAGGAATCTTTCCCTTTGCGTCCCCCGTCTTTGTGTATACAACAGAAGACGCCCAAGGGTCAACGCCCGTATATTCAAGGTCACGGTTGGCCGATAGAAGAACGCGTCCGTTCAACCCGCGGAAGACCCCTATTTCAATCATCCGGGCGGGACCTTCGGGAAGACGGTTCAAGATTTCTTGGGAGTACCAAGGGACCGCGGGGAACAACCGGAAAGCTTTCTGGAAAAGAAAGGTCATGAAGGTCTTTCCCGTCAACAGTTCTTCCCGCGTTGCGTCTTTGAACGCGTCCGGAATCACGTTGGTCAAATGATACAAACAAGCGTTGGGGTTGAAGCGTTGGGTTTCATGTTGGAACGGGTGGGCTTGAACTTGAAAGACCTTCCGGGCTTTGTTCCATTTGATCGGATTCAAACGCCAATGTTCAAAGCGGCGGATTGACCCCACCTTGTCCCGGTTCAATGACGTCAAGACGTCAAGACTTGTCCCCGTATACGGAACCGCCTTCCCCGCCTTCAAGCGTTCAAGTCCCCGCTTGCAACGGACCAAACCTTCTTTGATTGTGGGGCTTCCCTTCCGGGCCCCGAAGGGGCAACCAATAACCCGCGGGGCGTTGCCCGCGTGACCAACGCAAGCCAAGTCAAAAGTCTTGCAAGCTTCAACAAAGCGGGGGTCAATAGGGGCAACAAAGACGCAATCCGAATCAACCCAAATTCCCCCGAAGTTATAGACCAACCACAACCGGACAAGGTCCGCCCTTCGGAACAACGGAAGCCCTTCCGTCAACTTCAAGACTTCCCTTCCGCCCTTCATCTTCGCAACTTCCTTGGGTCCCACAACTTCAAAGTCATTGTGTAAACGCATAGTTTCAAAGCAAAGCTTTTGAAACGGGGAAGTCTTTGTCCCTTTCTTATTTTCCCAGTAAGTCCAAACCTTCATCTTTTCCCCTTCCTATATTGCGGCAAGTCCGGTTTGACATAGGCAACCGCTTTGTCAACTTGTTCCTTGGTTGGTTTCAGTTTCAAGAACTTCTTCAACTTTGTGACCACAACCCGCGGGTGGGAAAGAAGGGTTTCAAAGTTGACCGTCAACACTTGCTTTGACGGAAGGGATTCAATCAATTCTTCTTTCCCTTCCCACAACCAACGTTGATGGGCTTCAACAGTTTCATCGGAACACTTGGGGTCTTCTTTGACGTCCGCCCGATTGACCATTGACTTGATTGAATGGGCAAGGGGCCGCTTTATATGAACCACCCGCAATTGGTCCCCGCAAATATTCCGCAATTGGTCCCCGCAACGGCAAAGTTGGGGATATTTGATTGCGGCGGTTGTTCCCTTGAAGAAAGCTTCCCGCCGCTTCTCGTTGATGAACGCTTTCAACTTGGCCCAAAGTTGACCCTTGGGAATTGCCAACTTGGTTGTTGGGAAGGGGATTGCTTCTTGGCAGATTGCCATAAGCCCAACCGCTTCAAACCCGCAATTTTGGTCCGGGTCCTTTCCCCAATATCCAAGCAATTCATTCCCCAAGTGTAGACCTAAATGATATAGAACGCCCGCCATTGCGGAAGACCCGGACGCATGAAGACCAAGGACCGCAACCAACGGGGTTGACTTCGGGTCAAAGCTTTCCAGTTGTTCCGCGGGGGCCCAAAAGCGTTCCGGGGGCGTCCGTCCGGAAATGTTTGATTGACCTTCCGCTTGACCAACCAACCATTCCCAAGGGCAGTAGATACGGCGGGACCGTTGTTGATGGAGTCTTCCCAAGTGGTGGTCAATGTGTTGGGCTTTGTGCCAATCATTGCGGTTCAAATGTTTGTAGACGGTCCGCAACATTTCCGTTGACCGTATCCCAAAGCAATGCGTCCGGTTGACGTTGAACGGTTGAAAGACCGCTTTGTTGATTTTCTTTGGGGCTTGCTTGTCAATCATCAAATGTTGACCGCCCAAATATATCATCTCCCAATCTTCCGGAAGGAATTGGAAGAAGCGTTCCACTTTGGCCCGAAAATCTTTGATGAAGATTGCATCATCTTCAAGGAACAAGACGCTTTGGTGTCCTTGTTGCAACGCGTCTTCTAAGATTCGCAAGTGGGACCGATAGCAACCCCAAGCCCCGCCCCCGGCTTTCCACCAATTGGGATGTTTTACTTTCTTCCCGTCCATTGCGTCAAAGCGTTCCACTTTGCGGAAAGGCCAATCCCGCGGGACGCGGTCTTTGAAATCTTCCCAACGGTCCGGACGCCTTTTCAAGTTGACGCAATAAACCTTGTCAAATGTCCCCTTCAAATTCATTGTCCCCTTTCCTTTCTAACTTAGAACTAGAATTCCCGAACAACCGCCTTGGGGCGTATACTCCCCGGTTGGTGGCACGGGCCCCGTATCAAACCGATAGAACAACGTTGACCCGCCCCCAAGGATTGTTGATACAACCCAACGGTCCGGACCCGCGTTCCACCAAAGGACCCAACTTTCCGCGTTGGTATAATAAGGTTTTCCCGCGAAGTCCCCCGCTTCATTATATCCGCCGTTGGCGGTGTCACATGGGAAGCCCGCCCCCGTTGCTACATAATCAAAAGCGGATGAAGGGGAACCGGACGCGGATGAAAGCTTGTTAGATATTGAAGGGCTTCCGGACGCGGACGGACTTGTTGAAGGACTGCCCGAAGGTGAACCCGGGGCCGCGGAAGAATCCGGACCCGCGGAAGAATCCGGGGGTTGGCTTGAATCCGGGGCCGCGGAACTTGTGGGACCTTGACCGGAACTTGCGGGGGCTTGGCTTGAACCCGCCGCGGAAGAAACGGGGGCTTGACTGGACACCGCCGCGGACGCGGACGCGGAACCTTCTCCGGAAGAAGAAGAACTTGAAGAACTTGACCCGGAATCTTTGGACGAAGAACTTTGACAAGTACAACAAAAGGTCAAGTCAACTTCTTCAACGGGTCCTTCCGTTATACAAATTTGATTCCCTTGAATTGACAAATACCCAAGTTGAACCTTCAACCCGCAACCGTCCGCTTCAATGCCCATCACAACTTCCGGTTGGACACAAGAAGACGAAGACACGGGGGCGGATGAAGACCCGAAGCTTGAAGATTGGTAAGACGAAGACCGGGACGAAGACGGGGCGGAACTTGAAGCGGCGGACGATGAAAAAGAACCGGACGAAGATGAACAAGGGAAGGAACATTCCTTCACAATGTAAAGGTCCCCCCAAATATCAGACACCGCAAACAAAAGGGGTTCTTCACAACCAAGGTCCGCGTGACTTCCGGACTTGCAAGACGTTGACGGTTGGATTGTTTCCGGGCAAAGATTGAAAACCCGAACGTTTACACGGTCCCCGTTGTCATCCAACCGGGGAATCAATTCCGTTGAATTGACGGTTGATTCCGGGCGGATTGAATGGTCTTCGTCAAGCTTCTTTTCCCGTTCATATACACAACAGATTCCGGACCCAAGAAAGACCTTCCCGCCAACCCTACGGGCCCCGGGAATCACTTGCTTGGGTGACACAACATAAGCTTTCAAGAAGTTCCAAGGACGGTCCGGGAATTCAACCCCGGTTCCCTTGATAGGGTTGGACCGTCTTTCCCGGGCAAACTTCTTCAAGGTCCGGGCGTCTTCAAGGTCATTGAATCCGTATATTGCCATTTTGAAACCCTTGGGTTTATTAGAAGGGGCCCAAGTTCAAGTTGTTGAAATTAACCTTTGGGTATCTGTTGAATTCTTTGTATTGGGGGTCAACGCCCGTTGCCAATTTCTTTCCCGTTCCATTTTCCAAAAAGACTTCCGCGGGGTTGCCCGTCTTGTCCGTGTAGATTTCCAACTTGCCCGCGTCATTCTTGAACTTGTGTCCAACGTGAAGAACCCGGGCTTTCCAAGTGTCCACTTGTTGAACGCCCGCAATCTTCCGAATCTTGAATTTTATACGATAGGTCACGCGGACATATTTGACGCCTTCAATTGTTTCTTCGTCCGCTTGGGGTGGCATCATTAACGCGGAACCAACGGGGGCCCCATAGAACGCGGTTGAATTTGTATGGTTCCCATAATCAAGAATGATGTTGGGGTCAAAGGGATAGAATTCATAACGCTTGACTTCCAAGATTGGGACGGGGGTTTGCGTTGTCACAATCAAGGTTTCTTCCGCGTCCGTCCGGATTGGGTCTTCCGTGACAAGGTCTTTTTCCAAGACTTCTTCTTCGGATTCACCATACCAACGAATAATGGGTGTCTTGGCTTCCGGGGGTTGGTCTTGGTCTTCGTCAACGTTGGAATCAAATTGGCAAGGGACTTCCCAAAGGATTGCGGGAATTCCCGTGTTGGGATGAATTATCCGCGTTGCTTCCTTCGGGTTTTGTGAAATGCAAAACGCCCCGGACAGATTGAAGAACAAGGGGGGAATCCCCGGGGCCAAAACTATATCGTCTTCGGTCTGGGATATGTTGTCCGATAGAACATAGTAAGTTCTTCGGAACGTCTTTCTTCGGGCCCAAAGCTTGTCTTGTCTTTCAAGCGTTAGGTTTGAAGAATGACTTGCGTTCTTGATTCCAATGACTTTGGGGGCCATAGTTATACTCCGCGGAAGTTTTCTTCTATGTGTTGCAAGACCACAAGTTGGTCTTCAAGTTTGACGTTGGTTTCTTCGTTGGCTTCAAGAATCTTTTGTTGTGTTCCTTCACGGAATTGTATTTCCGCAATCTTTTGGGCCGCGGCAACGGACCCCGCTTCCAACGCTTGGCTTGGGGTAATGTTCACCCCGGGAAGACCCGTTGTTGCGGGACCGCCCTTCTTTGCCATTTCTTCCCGTTCTTCTTTGACTTGCTTGTCCGTTTCTTCCAAAGCTTTTTCCGCTTCCGTTGCGGACCGCTTGGCTTTGATGTTTTCCAACATTCTTTTCAAGTGTTGCTTTTCCGTGTTGATTGCGTCTTGTCTGCCCTTCTGATTGGCCCCAACCCTATCATTCCACTTGGCAAGATTCTTCCCCGCGTCAACCGCCGCTTGGTCAATCTTGTCATCAAAGCCCGCCCCGGTTTGGTCAATCGTGTCTTCCCAAGTGTCATTCAATTTCCCAAGTGAATTCTTCAAGTCCGCAATTTGGGCGTCAAGGTTTTGGATTGCGGAAGTTGGAACGGGGCGTCCCGCTTCCTTTTGACCCATCAACGCTTGCCTTTCATCTTGCAAAGTCCGCAAGCGGTTCCGCAATATCTGTTGACGTTGTTGTTCCAAGTCATCCGCTTTGGCTTTTGTTTCGGAAACGTCCGTCCCAATTATGACGTCCATTGCTTCCCCCAAGATTCCCGCGTCTTCCGCAAGACGAAGAATTCCGGTTGCAATGGACTTCTGAATTGAAAACCAAGTTTGAAGGACCGCCATTTTGGCCCCTTCCCAAGCTTCAATGAAGAAGGTTGCAAACCCTTCCCAAGCGGAAGCCAACGTGTCAACCACTTGAAGCCAAGTTGTTGTGATTCCTTGGCCCAAGATTTCCCAAGCGGCTTGAAGGTCACCAACCGCAATTGCGTCAATGATACCGGAAAAAGTGTCCGTGACTGTTGAAGCAATGCCCCCCAACTTCTCTGAAAAGAAACCCGCAATCCCGTCCATAATTTCCCGGGCTTCATCGGAAAACTTATACAACGCAACACCAACGCCCGTGATTGCCAAGACCACAAGACCAAAGGGGGAAATCAAAACAAGAAGAAGACCTTTCAAGATTGTCAACGCGGTTCCCAAAACACCAACACCAATTGCCGCAAGTTTGATTGCCGCGGCAACCGCAACCAATCCAAGACCAAGACCGCCAATTGCCGCAACACTTCCCACAATCGCAACAACAAGCCCTTGATTCTTTTCAATCCATTCCGCAAACCCGTTCAACATATTGACAACAAACTTGCCCATACCTTGAAGGGGCCCGGACAACGCTTCACCAATGGCAATCTTGACGCCTTCAACGGCGGACATTAACTTCCGGAAGGACCCGCCAAGCCCACTGTCCATAATTTCCGCGGTCTTCTTTGCTTCCCCTTGGCTTTCCTTCTCCAACTTGTTCAACAGTTCCAACGCGTCAACGGCCCCCCTTGCGGCCCCGGTTGCTTTTCCAAATTGACGGACACCAAACAAGATTGACAGAAGGTCCCCGCGTTCCGCGGTCCCAAGGTCTTTTGTTATCTCCCCAATTTCTTTCATAAGGTCAAGGGGCTTCCGCAAGTCCCCTTCCGCGTTGCGGAACTTGACCGCGGACTTGCCCATCTTTTCCAAGCCCTTGTTGAACTTGCCCGTGAATTCCCCTTTTGACATTCGGGCAAGGAACGATTGAAGGGCGGTTCCGGATTCACTTGCGGAAATGTTCAAGTTGGTCATTGAAGCCAACGTTGCGACCGTTTCTTCAAGGGACATTCCGAAGTCCGCGGACAACGGCCCCGCCTTGGACATTCCGTCAAGCAATCCTTCAAGACTGAAATTGGAATTGTTGACCGCGGTTGTGAAGACGTCCGCAATTCTTTGGGCTTCACTGGCTTCCATTTGGAACGCCCGCATAGTTCCGGAAATCAAGTCCGCGGACATGACCGCGTCTTCTTCCCCGCCTTCACCCGCGGCCCGGGCCAATGCCAAAACATCGTCCGTCATGTCTTTGATTGCTTTGCGGTCAAAACCCTTTTGGGCAAGCTTGGCTTGAAGGTCCCCAACTTGGACCGCCGTGAATGAAGTTGTCCGCCCTAGTTCCTTGGCTTGACTTCGCAATTCTTCCATTGATTGGGCGGTTCCATCGGAACGGGCTTCAACCTTCTTCAACGCGTCATCAAAGTCCGCAAAGCTTTTGACCGCAAAGCCAACGGGAATCAATGCCGCAATGGACTTGGTCAACATTTGTTGACCCATTGATTGCATACGGTTTGCAAAACCTTTCATCTTTGCGGAAATACGTTTCATGACCATTGCCGTTTTGTCAACGGCGGAAATCACAATGAACGCGTCCCCCGCTTTGACGCCCGCTTTGCTTGGCATAATATCACCCGTTTACACGGTTAAATTTTCTGGAAAGAACTAGTGTTGGGAATCCGGGGGATTCACCATTCCCGGGCCGCGGTCCGGGTGGTTTTGAACGCAATTCATTTCAAGGTTGTGAATCCGTTGTCCGTGTTCTTGAACCCTATGGGAAATCCCGTTAGAAAGTTTGGTATCAATTGCGGTCAACTTGTTGGACACCCGGAACGCCCAAGGGATTGCGAACGTTGAAACAATCGTCAACACCGCCATGAAGACCGCAAGGATAATTTCCGCCGTTGTCATTTTCAAAGCTTCCTTTCTATCGGTTCAAACTTCCCCGCCAAATTGCGGGAATCTTTGGCTTGGCCCGGACCCAAGCGGGTTCCATGAATTGACGTTTTGGAATCTTGACGGTCATTTTCTTTTTGCGGGGAATAGCAACCACCTTCCCGCCCCGCGTCTTGAAGTCCACCTTGGACCGCCGCTTCGCATACTTCCCGGACGTCTTCTTTGTGTGCTTGTGTAAGAACCCACCTTGTTCAAAGACGGTCCGTCTTGCGGTCCCGCCGTGTTCATGAAGACCGGGGACTTGGTCTTTTGAAAAGCCAACCATTCCAATCATGACGGAAGACAGTTCCGGGATTGAAAAGATAAGCTTGAACGGGTCCCCCGGGGCCCGGGAACGCGGGGCTTTTGGGGGTGTCCGTGGACGGGTTGTCTTCTTCTTCGCGGGTCTTCCAATCTCGGAACGGGCGTTGCCCCGTACAATCATTCCAAAGCGGGACAAGGGATTCTTGGCTAGCTTCTTCCAATTACTTCGGACAACTTGACGTCCGAAGAAGTTGATTTTGACTTTGGGTTTGATTGCTAACATTATCTAATACCCCGTGAAACCATAGCGTCCCCAATCTTCCGCAACATGAAGAAATTGTCTTGGGTAATTTGAAGACCGCGTTTCTTTGGTGGTTTCCTAAATGGGTGAAAGTCAAACATTGACTTTGGTGAAATCCGTTTCTTTGAAGCTAAGTTGTGAACCGTGATTGTAAGATTGTGAAGCAACGCGGCAAGCGTTGAAGTATGGTCCCAAGTTGTGACAATCTTTGCGTCATAAGCTTGAATGACTTGTTTCAATGTCAACGGCCAAAGTTCCGAAGGGGGCCAACCCAAAACCCCAATCATTTGGAAGACTTCCCGCCAAGCTTTGTCAATTCCTTTTTCATTTTCCCCACTTCCGCCGTCAATTGCTTCTCCATCAACTTGTCTATTTCCGGAAGAAGGTTCTTGATTTCCAGATTGACCCGGGCTTCCGTCTTCTTCATTTGTTGAAGAAAGGTCAACAACGCGGTCTTGTGGTCTTGGGTAAAATCCGCAAGCCCACCCCAAAAGGCTTCTTTGGCTTGGGTCAAAGTGGGACCGTCAATTCCGGACAAGAATTCAAGTTCCGCTTCATGGAACTTTTCCGGGCTTTCATCCGGGTCAATGTCCATGTTCTTTTTGCAACGGTCAAGGTTGCAAAGGAAAATGATGAAGAAGACCAACGAGGGGTTCCCCATGAATTCCATGAAAAGGGGTTTGTCCGGGGACAACAAGGAAAACTTCAAGTCCGTCAAGTTGTCCTTGTCTTGTCTGTCAACAATCAACGCCTTCTTCATGTTCAAGGAACAATCCCAAGTCCGCCCCTTTGCATCTTGGAACGTGAAGTCTTCCGCCGCTTTGGCTTCATCCGCTTTTGTCAATTCCGTCATTTTCGTCCCCTTCAAGCGGCCCCGGGTCCGCAATAGAAATGTTGACCCCGCCAAGCTTGACCATTGCCAGAAGTTCCCGGGCTTCCGTTACAAGCTTGTCAAAGTTTTCAATTAACGCGTCAAGGTCTTCCGCGGTTTCCCGTTCCCTTATTTCTTCAAGGGTCTTCATTGCTTCCGCGGCAAGCTTGGAAAACCAAGCCCCCGCGTTGCCAAGATTCCGCAAGTTTTGACCAACCATTTTCAACCCCTTGGGTTTATTAAAGTATTCCGGGTTCTATGTCCCCGGGTTCCCCTTCAAAATCAAAATACCCGTATATTTCAACGGACCCGGAACGGGCTTCTTTCGCAACGTCTTCCATCCGGTTCCAAGCCCCGCCGCGTCTTTCCCCGTTCAACGGGTCCCCATGAGCATTTGGCCCCCATTGGTTCCCGCGGTAGAACGCGGGGAAGGGGTCCCGCAAAACGTCCGTGAAATGCATTTGATGGGCCCAAGACCCGGACGGGTCAAAGGTATGGTGTCCCTTATACTCTGTCACGCGGAACCCTTGCATTGACGCAACCGTGAACATGATTCCCGCTTCAAGGGCTTCCGCAATCTTGTCAACGTCCTTCATCCGGACAATCTTGATTTTGTTGTCCGCGGCAACGGGGAAGAACTTTTCATATACGGGGTTGTTGACGTTGCGGCGGTTGCCCCAAGAATCCGAAGTCCCCGCATAGGGCGGGACCCCTTCATCATCCGCAAACAAGACACCATATTGATTGACACCCTTTGCCCCCCAAGCCCCGGTTGAACCGGCCCCGGACATTCCCCCGCCAATTTGGTTCCGGGAAATCGCGTAAAGCCAAGGGGTGAACCAAGGGCGGATTCTTTCTTCTTCCTTGAACAATACGCGTTCAATGATTGACCGTTGTTGCCCCGTCATTTCCAAACCCGCGGCAACACAATTCCCCGTGTCTTGAAGATGAATTGGGAACGGGGCGTCAAGGTCCCCCGCCGCAACCGCTTCTTTTTCAAGGTCCCAAGTGAAGGGACGCTTTGAAGAACCAATCTTCTTCAAGCGTTGGGAAATCTGATTGTCCACAAGTCCCGAAACGTCCGTATAGTCAAACGCAACGCCCGCTTCAACGGCAACGTCAAAAGCAACTTGTTCCGCCAACGGTCCTTCCCAACCCATCAAATGAACGGGGGCTTGGTTTGCTTCCATGACAACCAAGGGACCGTCTTGCGGCCCGGGGAACTTTTGTTGAAACATCGTCAAGCCCTTTCATTTGATGGAGTCTTTGAAGGTTGTTGTATACAACGGCGGTTCAAAAGCGGCGGACCCAACGGACCCGGGGAAAGAATAGTCCGCGGCGGACCGGGACCCAACGCGGGACCCTACGGGCCACAACCGGGGCGGGGCGGACCCAAACTTCAACCGGGACTTCAATGACGTCCCCGGGGACAATATCAACAACGTGGGGCCGCGGGATTGCCAAGGTTGGCATTGGGGCGGGAATGACCACCCGGGACGGGCAGACTTCACAACCCCCGGGCGGACACTGTCCGGACGCGTCAACCGTCAAGACAAGGAAGAACGCAAGGACCGCGGCAACGTAAAGGAAAAAGTTGGACATAGTGTTCCCCTTCAATTCACAAGTTTCAACCCTTCCGCAATCTGCCCGTATAAACGGGCCCATTCGGAAAGGGGGACTTTGGACAAGTCCGGGATTGAACGGCGGATATTTTCTTCAAGGGCGGAATCAAATTTGACGTCCCATTCCAACGCCCGGGCCCGTCCCTTGGTTTGGTCTTTGTAAAGGTCAACGAACGATTTCACATTGGCCGCTTTGACACTTGCCCGAAGTTCCGCGGGGGTTTTGTAAACGCCCGCGTTGTATGCGGAAACGGTTGCTTCCAACGCCCGGGACAACGCTTGGGCTTCTTGCTTGCGGTTTGGGTTGGTGATAAGTTTTTCCGCGTTGGTCTTTGTCCACTTGGCCCAACCTTCGGGTTCCGGTTGCGGCGGGTCCGGGTCCGGGTTGGGGTCCGGGTCCGGGGGAGGGTCCGGCCCCGGGTCCCCCTTGACCCGGACTTCTTTCAAGTTGTGTTTCCGTCCTTGGTAGTCAATCAGAACGATTGTCAACGTTGCGGGCTTATGGGATTGAAGCAACGCGGCGGGCGTCCGTCCCATAATGTCCCAAACAACATAGAAGACCCCTTGCGGTTTGGGGACGCAAAGAAGACCAATGTTGGGCGGGTCCGCGGTCAAGTCTTCAAGCTTGACCCCCTTGATTGTGAACATTGCCAATTGGCCCGTTGGGACTTCGTCCGGACCGTCAACGGAAATGTCCCCAATGGGACGCGGTATTTTCTGGAAAGAATCTTCCGCCGCGTTCAAGCGGTTGTCTTGGTCAAGCGGAAGCAAGTGTCCCGCAATCAAAAGGTAAGACGCAATGAACGCAAAGGAAAGACTTACAAGCCCCGCCAAGTGAAGACGCTTCTTCATTGGTGTCCCCTTTCAAGAATGGTTGGGTTTATTGGAACGCCCGGGGTCAAGTGAAAATTGACATAAGGGCTTTGATGAATTCCAAAATCACTTCAAGGATTGCCCGCAAGTTTTCCGGGTCAATGGAAACGGATTCAACCGCGGCCAACCGCAAAACGGTTGTTGTGATTTCCGCGTCTTTCCGGGCCCCGCGGCGGAACCTTCGGGCAACTTGACGGGGCCGCAAGTCCAGTTCTTCCGCCGCGGTATTGACAACGCGTTCCGCCGCGGCCAAACAAAGTTGGGCTTGTTCCATCGTCACGGGTTTTGGGGACGCGGCCATTGCGGCAACAACTTGGTTCAATGCGTCTTCTGTCTTTGACATTTCATTCCCCTTCTATATCTTCGGGTTGTGGCGGATTGGAACCAAAAGCGGACCGTCCGCCAAACCGGACCGCGTAAAACATGACAACGCGTTTCCAAAACGGGACCTTCAATTCTTTCATGACATAGCGGAAGATTGCGTCCGCAAGGAAGCGGTCAACAATCTTTCCGCGGTATAGCCAATCATGAAGGACCGCCGCTTTGTTGTGTCTTCCCCAAGGCGGGAAGATTGACCAAAGGGGAATCCCAATCCGGCCAACCCAACCCAACCAAGACGGAAGGGCAGTCTTGAACCACTTGGGAACCCAAGTCAAAGGGACACGTTTTGGGACGCTTGCGAAGTCCGTTAGAAACCCCGCGGGGACCGTGATTGACCAAGGGTCCCCGTTGATTCCAATGTCAACCGTGAAATCTTCTGTCAACTCAAAGACCGTCCGTCCCGTTGACGGGTCAATCCCGCGGTCTTTCAAAAGAAGTTCACCAATTGAAATCCGTCCCATGACTTCCCCTAGTCTTCTTCGGGTTTGTCCTTCGGTTTCGGGGCGGGGGCCAACGGGGCTTTTCCGCCCGTCAATTGCTTCACTTGGAAAGCTTCCCCGTCAATGACTTCTTCAACGGTTTCAACTTCCGCCCCTTGCAATAGGGCTTCCAAGTCAACTTGGTCAACGAAGATTTCTTGGTCTTCGTCCATTTCTTCGGGCGTCCCCAAGCGGATACCTTGTCCGAACGCTTCCGCGTGGGAGTGGTCCGGACGGGCTTCAATGGCCGCTTTGATTTCACCAACGGAAATCCCAACCTTTTGATTGCGTTCAACAATCATCTTCTTGACGGGACCCTTGGGACGTCTTGCGGCAAGACGTTGTTTCAACGCTTCAAGTTTGCTTGACACTTGTTCCCCTTTCAATTTTCAAAAGTGGTTGTGTAAACGGACGGACGCGGGTTGCTAGGTCACGGACCAAGACGGGTCAATTTCCGTCCCCGCGGGTTCTTCCATATAGGCAACCGCCAAGCGGACGTCATGTCCGGACACTTCTTCAAGCGGTTGGTCCCAAGGGAATTGTTCAATCAACGCGGGAAGAAGAAGACCTTGGTTCCCGGAAACGGCAATGTCCGCGTTGAAGACTCCCCATTGCGTTGGGGTTCCCGCGAAGAATTCCGCAATCAAGGTTGCGAAGACCGCGGTTCCCAATCCGTGAATCATCCGGAATTCAACGGAAATGGATTGCATAAGGGTTGCCAGATTCTTTGTGAAATCGTTTGCCCTTCGTTTCAGTTCCGCAAGACCCATTGCAAGGTCCGGGATTGAAACGTCACCGATTTCCGAAACTTCTGTCCAGACCGGGACCGCAACGGTTCCCGTGTTCTGATACAACTTCATTTTGTGGCCAACGGTTGGCGGCATTGTCTTTCCTCCAAGTCTTGGGTTTATTCAATTGCTACATTGAAAAAGGAAGTGAAATAGACTTCAAAGAAATTTCCTTCCCGAAGTCCCATGAATGAAAATGGGGTCCCGTTTTCGTCCGTCAAATATTCGGACCGCAACCAAGACGCCCAATCAATTTCCGGGTCAACGTCCTTCCGGACCGTGTCCAACAATTGTTCCGTCAAAAGTTTCAACGCGTCAATGGTGTCCGTGTCCGTTGGCAAGACCGCCCGTTGGTATCCAATTTGGACGGGGATTTCCGTTGTTGCCGTGTTGGTCCGGGACTGCCCGCGTTGTTCATTGGCCCCCATTCCCACAATATAAAGTTTCCCCGCGGGGGGAAGTTCTTCAATCTTTTCTTTGGGCAAAGCTTCCCGGGCAACAACAAAATCGTTGACCTTATATTCCGCCGCGGCTTTCCGGGCGTTGATTGCGGCTTCAATCTGTTTTTCGATTGTGACCAACATTGCTTCCGCCATAACGTGTCCCCTAGATTGAAACCTTGTTGGTTATTTGGTTTCCGTCCGTATCAAACAAATAAGCGGTCCCATGAAAGACGCCTTGAACCGCGGGGTTCCATTCCGCTTGGTCAACGTCCGCGTCAAGGGGCAAGACCCAAGACCCCGGACCAACCTTGACGTTGTCCCCGTCATCGGAATGAATGTCTTCAAACCCGGATAAGTATTGGTATCCGCCATTGGGCGGGGGGTCCCCGTAATATGCGAAGATTGCCGCGGTTGTGAATGCCCCGCGGTCAACGGAGAAATAAAACGCGGTTGTTGGTCCCACAAAACCGGATTCCGCCAAGTTGTCAACCAACAAGGGTGAATGATTCAAAGCAAAGGGGACGTCATTGACCTTTGCGGGAAGCGGGGAACCCGGGGCCGCAATGGTTCCGAATGAAGACCCGTTGTCTTGGGCGTCTTCGGGGGTTGGCCAACCTTCAAGGGCAATTCCCCAAGTATTGGCGGACGTCCCGCTTTGCGTGAATTCCAGTTCTTCCGCAAGGGTGAAGACCCATTCCCCCGCGGGCTTGGTCAAGGAAACGATTGCGGGAAGCGTTGTTTGGGCAAGCTTCAACAACTTCCCCAAAACAAAGTCATCGTCATCCGCGGCGGGTCTTTCACAAATAGCAATGGGGGCGTCCCCGGAAGCAACCGCGGAACCGGACGTCAAGTCCCATTCAATGACCGCCCCGTCTTCAAAGGTGACACCGCCCCCCGCTTCCTTTTTGAACTTATATATTCCTTGAACGTCCGCGGAACCAAGTTCCCCGGGTTCAAGGTCAAAGTTGACAACGCCCCACAACCAACCCGCGTCCGGGGTCCGGACTTGGACAACCGTTCCCGCGGCAACCGCAAGGGACGGAACCCAATCAATGTTCAATTGACTTCCATATTCAAAGACCGCTTGTTGTGTCATGACAGTCCCCAACGTTGTTCAAGGTATTCAATCAAGGCTTCACGGTCCGTCCCGGCAATGTTTCCATTGTAGAACAAGACTTCCCCAATGTTCGCGTTGCAATTGGTGCTTCCGCTTGTTGCCCCGAAGGTCAACGGTCCGGTTGGGTTCCGGTTTCCCGCGTCCCCAACTTCAACGGTTCCGCTTTGGTCAATCTCGGAAAAGTTATCATTGAACAAGAACCGCAAAATGTTGGGGTCCGTGTTCGCAACAATGGAAGATACAAATTGCGTTGGGGCGTCAATTACCCAATATTCCGTGTCCGCTTGAACTTGACAGAATATGGTTTGACTATCAATTTGGAACAAGCGGGAAAGATTCCCGGAAACAAAGTTGAAGAATTCAAGAACCGCAAAACAAGTGTAAGGTTGAACCAATGGTAAAGCGGGGGTTTCCATTTGGTTGCGTTGGTCATGGACACCAAAAGCCAACGCGTTCCGTCCGTTCAACAAACCCATGAACGGTTGACGGGAACCAAGGGCTTGGGTCAAGTGATAATCATTTCCGGACTTGTCATCCCATTGGGAAACATAACCCCCAACTTCCGTGATTGTGGAAAGGTCTTGACCGTCAAACCAAGCAACCAACCCGGGAATATCTTCCGGGGTGACAACCGGAATGGGTTCTATCGTCCCCATCAACTCCGTGAAGACACGGATTCTTTTCCGGGAAGAAGTTGTGTATTTGAAAGGCGGGTCTTCCGCCCCGCGGGAAACCAAGCGGTATTGATTGCCTTGGAAGGTGACATAGTCACCAACAAGGGGCTTCACTTCTCCGGAACCAAAGTCAACCGCGTCCGCGTCAATTGCAAAGTCTTGGAATTCAACTTGTGTAATTGCAACGCCCGGGATGAATTCCTGCCCTTCCGCAAGGATAGGGGCAAGGGTGATTGGGTCAATGGTTCCAACACCCGGGCGGACATACGTTCCCGCAACCCCGTTCACTGTCTTATGACGGGGGCCCAACAAGTCAAGGCGGTCTTGGAAGTTGTATGGGGACATTTGCGGAAGTGGTTGTGTAAACGTTCAAGTTTAGAAAGAACCCCGGGACCCGGACCAAGGGGCCCCGGGGTTGACGAAGAAAGGGAAGCTTCTTTGACTAGGTGTTGACGGGTTGGACCGCTTGGAGAAGAAGCCCAATGACAAAGTCATCATCGTCCGCCGCGTCAACGAGACAGACCGCAACGGGCCAAGCCCCCACGGTTCCGGACGCAACGGCGGTTGCCCCGGCATAGTCCCAATCAATTTCTTCTCCGTTGGTGAAGGTGACACCGCCCCCGGCTTCCTTCTTGAACTTGTAAATTCCGCGGACGTCCGCGGCCCCAAGTTCATCCGCTTCAAGGGCGGAAGGAATAACCCCGGACATGACGTTGTCAGAACCGTCATCCAAAACCTTGACCACCTTTCCCGCAACGGTTGCCGCGGCGGGCGTATAGTCAATGTTCAATTGGTCCCCTTGATAGAAGACCGCGTCTTCGTTTTGTGCCATTGTTCAAAACCTTTCAAAAGCTTTGTTGACTGTTGTTTGGAAACGTTGGGTTTATTGGAAAAGTAAAAAGGGCCCCGGGTAGTTCCGGCATAGGGAAGACAAGCCCCGGGGCCCTTCTGTCGGGTCCGGGCTTATTTGCCCGCGTTCTTGATTGCTCCCATTGGTTCATTTTCGGCAACGCCCCAATCGTGGTAGGAACGCCATTTCATGCCGAGGGTTTCAAAGTCCGCGTCCGTGCTTTCAATCACGGGGGTTGTGTTCCCGTTCAAGAAGCCCACAACAAAAGCGGCCAAGACCGCGGGGTTGGCGAACATATACCATTGGTCCCCGTCTTGGCCCGTGAAGGCGGTCTTGTCCATTTTCAAAACCGCCGTGTTGTTGACAACGGGCGAAACAATCGGGGTGAACTTGTTGACATGGGGATTGCGGGCAATCACCCTTTCCGTTGCGGACGCGTCATCCAACCAAGCAACGTTGGTTTCTTGGAACAAGTCCCGGGCGTTGACTTCGTCTTGGGTTCCAACCAAGATTCTGTCCGGGGAAACCAAGACGGGTTTGTCATCATGGACTTGGTCACGGAAGGCGGTTTGACTTCCCGTCAACCCGTCAATGGTCAAGTCACTTCCGGCCCCCGTCAAAAGGTTGCCGTTGGCAAGGTCAAAGAACCCGGACGTTTCCGCGTTCAAGACAAGTTCCAAGACCGCAAATTCAATCGCCAACGCGGCCAAGCGGCCAAGGGCGGTTGGAATCTGTTGGAACGCGTCTAAGTCATCGTTGACCATATCCTTGCGGGTCAACGCAAGAATCATCCCGTAGGTGTCACCTTGGACCGTATACTTTTGGTCCGCGAATTCACCGTGTTTCAGTTCACCGGCTTTCCCAACTTGTTGGTATCCGCCCGTGACCGTCAACCGATAGGATGAATGGGGTTTGAAGTCCGTCAAGTTGCGTCGGCCCGTGATAAGATTCCAGACCGTTTCTTGGGCCGAATAGGAAGCAAGAAGGGTCTTGTTCGCAACATTCTCCAGAATGTTGGAAGCGGCCATTGTGGAGAAGCCCCCGGACGCTTTCAATTCGCGGTCCGCGTGAAGGAACGTCTTGATATAATCATCCGATTTCCGGGACCCGTGATAGGTCTTTCCCGCGGCTTGAATGTTCAAGTCCATGAGATACTGAAGACCAATGTTCCGGTATTGGCGGGCGTCCGCCGCTTCCAAGACTTCGGGCTTATACCAAGTTTCCAAACCGTATTCGTTGCCGGTTTGGTCTTTGGTCTTGGCCCGGATTGGAAGGTCCGGGTTGATGGACCGAAGAATTGCCACTTCCAACGCTTCCGCTTGAATGTCCGTGTTTTCCATCCGGACGCCTTTGAAGTTGGAGGGGGTGGGATAGCTTGCCCGGCGGCAAGCAAGTTCAAGGTCATCCGGGGACGAACCGTTGCGGATTGCGTTCTTCTTGGCGGACGCAAGTTTCATTTCTTTCCCGTCCCAAGTGACAACGTCAACGTCATCCTTGAACTTGGCAAAGACAGACTTGATTCCGTCAACGCGGTCTTCTTCGTCCGCTTCCGCTTCCCGCTTGGCTTGCAAAGCAACGGCGGGGTCAACGGGGTCCGGTTTGGTTGCCGGTTGGTTGTTGTTCGGAAGCGGCGGGGGCGTCTTCTTCCCGGCTTCCAAAATCTTGTGGGCGTCATAATGGGCCCGAAGCTTTTTCTTTTGGTCTTCGGACAATGCGTCCGGGTCAAGACCCATAGCTTTGACAAATTCTTCAAACATCGTCTTAATTCCTCCAATGGAAGTTGTGGAATGGTTGGCGGCAATCTTGGCGGAAGTCCGATTGTCCGCCCCAAGAACCGTGATAGTCAATTCCCGGATAATAGACTTTTCGGCAACAATTAACGGGCCCCGCCAAGTCCGCCCGTTGACTTCAACGCTTTCACCTTCTTCAACAATGGAACCTTGAACAATCCCCGCCCCCAAGGACACTTGAAACGGGAAGCCCCGCTTTGCGTCTTCAACATAGGTTTGGGCGGATTCACTTGAAGAAGAAACAATCCCCGCCGCGGCAACCAAAGGTCCGTTGCGTTGTTTGCCGTTGACCTTTGCGGAACCGCCCGCGGGGATGATTGCTTGTTCTGTTGTGTGGCCAATACGCAACGTCGTGTCATGGTCTTGAACAACGGGCGTTCTTCGTTGGTCAAACTTAGCCCCCGCCAAGTCTACAATGACCGGATAGATGAATCCCCGGACGTCCATTGGGCGTCCCGTATTGGCCGATAGATAAAAAGACGGGGTCTTGCCTTCCCCGCCTTCCGGGTCCGCCTTGGCTTCAAAGAAGTCCACTTCCCCGTTGGCTTCAATGTTGAACGCAAAGGGGTCAAGGGCAAGTTCCGCGGACGGGTCAAGAACGGATTCAATGTCAATCAGTTCCCGGGAAGCTTTCAAGGGAAGTTCCCCAAGCGGACCCAAGTTCAACGGTTTGCGGTTCTTCATGTTCGGACCCCTTCAATTTCAACGTGTAAACAACAAGTTTGAATCAACCTTCATTGTCCCCTTTTCTGGGAAAGGGTTCAAGGTTTCCCGCTTGCTAGCCCCTATAAAATCCCGGACCTATTCTTCGGATTCTTCGTCCGGAACGGAAGAAACGGACGGGGCCGCTTGGGTTCCCGTTGGCAGTCCCAACCGTTCACGGATTTCCAAACCTTCTTGAACTTCTTCCGCCCAATCATCAACGTCCCGATTGAAATAGGTTTCTTGAATGTCTCGGTCCGTCATGATTCCATCCCCGCGTTGTTCAACAATTGCCTTGGCAACCTTCAACGGGTCCGTATGGTCAAGACCAACCTTGGGCCAACGGTATTCATGTTCCGGGATAAATTCCCGAAGGGACGGATTGTTTACAAACATGGACTTTTCCGGGGACAATTCTTCATCAAGATACCCGGGCAACAACTTGGCTTCATCCCACCAAAGTTCCGTCATTGTGTCCAAGACGTCTTCTTCCGCGGTTGTCCGTTCTTCCTTGATTCCGTCTTGATACAAGTGTTCATCAACAACGGCGGACGCCATGTTGGAACCGCTTGAAGTTCCGGAACCAACGTTGAAGGGAACGAGAAGGGGCCGCAAGATTTCACGCAAGATTATGTCAACAAACTTGTCAAACATTGCCCCGGGTTGTTCTGCCCGCATTTGTTTTAGGGTGGTTCCCCAAGGCAAAGAAGTAATCATCCCATATTCAATTGGGAAGACGTCAAAGGGGTCATCAACAAGCGGGTTGCCGTTTCCGTCCGTCCAAGCGTTCATGTTGGGCGGACCTTCGGATTCAATGACCGCGGAAAAGTCCGCGGCGGTTTCCGCGGCCCGTAGAACCGCAAGGGTATATCTTCGCAAGATTGCACACAAAGGAAGGGACGCGGTTGTTTCAGGAATGCCCCGCAACCAACCGCGGTCTTGGCGGAACCAATGGACAACAAACTTGGAATCAATCCAGTCCCCGCCAACCTTTGACGCAAAGAAGTTGTATAGGGCGGACCCGCCCGGATGAAGATTCAACAAGTGATATTCAAGCGGGACGTCATATTCATCAAAGCGGACCCCGTCCACTTCGTTGACATTGTCTTTCGGTTTGACTTCGGGGAACATTGTTTCCGAAGAAACGCGGTCCGCTTCCACACAAAAGAAGTTCAACTTGACGCGGTCCCGGTTTCGCAAGTCTTGGTAACCAAAAGCAAACCCTTCCCCGTCAACCCGCTTGGCAAGGGCCAACCGCCAAAGCTTCTTCCGTCCCTTGATTGCTTTGAACCAATTCCGCCAACGTCTTTCAATCGTTTTCTTTTGGGTCTTGGACAACCGCGGGTCCGTAATCTTCAACGTTGGTCCCGTCTTGACCGTGTCCCCAACCAACGTCAACAAGACGCCTTTCAAATACGGATTGTTTTCAATCGTTTCATATCGGGACCGGGACCGAAGCTTGCGGCGGACCGTCAAGGAATTTGCGGAATTGGGGTCAAGGTTGTCCGCTTGGGCCCAATGGTTTTCATTGCCCGTAAAGGTTTGGGCGGAATCATACTTGGCCTTGATTATCTGTTGACGCAAGGAACGGATTTCATTCCGCAACGCTTGGTCTTGGGATGAAAGAAGCGGGTTCCCGTGTTGGTCAACAAGACCCTTCTTGATTGCAACCATTATTCCTTTGCCTTTCTTCCTTCCCAATTGGCGGACCTATACCAAGGGACGGGTTTGAAATCTTGTTCACTGTCCATCCCTTCCCAACTATGTATTTCCGTTTCATATTCGGGAAGAAGATTGACCAACGCTTCATTCATTGGCCGATATTGACAAGCCAGTTGTTGACGCAATTCTTTCCACTTGGGACCCTGCCCGGACTTGCGGTCCCGGTTTATTCGTTCCACTTCAAAGGGTTCCACCCCAAGGAAGTGGAAGACCTTTTGAAGTTCTTCAACCGTGTTGTTTCGCAAATGTTCCGTGAACGTGATATTGACTTGTGAACGGTCCCAAAGGTTGAAGATATGTTGAAGTTGGGGAGTGTAACAACCCCGCCAAAATGAATCCGCCCAAAACTTGTGTCCGCGTCTTCGGTCAAAGGTCTTGCAACTAAGGAAGCGGAAGACGGGGTCCCGAAGTATGACAAGCAACTTGACGTCCGGACAAAGCTTCTTCATGAGACACATTGACCAAGGGTCCGCCATATAACGCGGGGACTTTTCCCCCGTGACCGGGGCGGGATTGTCAAACAATCCTTGATACCACTTCAACCCCTTTTGGAACTTCTTTGGGTTGTCAAAGAAATGGACTTCCCCAAACTTGTGTTGAACGGGTTTGACTTGCGGGTGTTGCCCAATCATCTTGTGAAAGACGGTTGTTCCCGCCTTCATTGCTCCAACCAAGATATAGTCCGGGTTTCTTCCCATTGCCTAATCTTCCATGACCAAGACTTGAACGAGACAATCCGCGGTGTCCGCTTTCAAGTGAACGGTCTTGCCCGGGGACAACCGGAAACAAGCGGGTTCACCCGGACCCATTCTTCCATAGGGATGAAAGACCGCGGCAACTTCGGGCCCGTGTTCAACAAAGTTGTCCGCGTCAAGGTTTTGGAAACGGGCCCAACCTTCCGTCCCTAGTTCGGACAAGTCCAGATTGACACCCGCAACCGGAACCGTGACCGTTCCCGGGACCCCGCCCCCGTCATTGTTTTGGGTGAACGTTTCCCGCCGTTGGCCCGTGTTCCCGGAATCCCAACCCGTTTCATCGTTCTTGGCTTGGAGGGAACAAGTTGTCAAAATACTTCCCATTGCTTCCCTTTCAATCTGATTGTATAAACGTCAAGTTTTCAACCGTGAAGGTTGGACCCATGACCGCGTCAATATGCTTCCAAAGTGGGACCCCGTTTTCTTCGCGGGCAAGGAAGTTCCGAAAAGACGGAAAGCCCCAACGTCCGTCCGGAAGTTCTTCAACGTCCGCCCAATGTTCCGTAGGTTGTTTGGAAGGGTCCGCGGGTGTCCCGTCCGCCGCGTTCTGTCCAACCAAGTTTCCGTCCCGGTTGACGATGAAGCCCATAAGTTCCGCAAGGTCCCGCATACCTTCTTCCGCTTGGGATAGGGCAAGGAACGCGTCCGCTTCATCTTCAAAGATATAGTATTCCGCCATTGGTTCACCTACGGGGGATCAAAACCCCATTGTCCGCAAGACCACTTTGCGTCAAGGTAGTCTTCAATATCCGCCGCTTCTTGTGAATAGTTAATATCAAATATTTGGTCAAAGATTAGAAGTTCCGCAATGTCACCCCGCCAACGGTTTGTATTGCTTCCAAAGAAAGAAATCTTTGACCAAATAGGAAAAGGGTCATTGGCCCCGCTTCCGCCATTGGCCCGGGGCGTTGATTGGTAAATGTTGTTACGGTTGGCGGTCTTGTCATAACGGGCCCTATACATTGACCATTGGTCCCCACTTCCCGCGACAATGTAAGAACCGCCCGCCCCTTGACCCGGACCATACCCCTTGTTGATATAGAAAGAAGGATTGTGTTCCGAAGGTGGAAAGCGGTTGGTGAAACCAACGCGGATATGTCGCAACGTTTCCAACGGGTTTTGGTGTTGGTCAATAAACCAACCCCGGGCCGCAACTCCGTCAATGGAACCTTGTTCCGCGTATCCATAACGGGCAACCGCCCAAATTTCCCCTTCCCAATCATTGACCCGAACTTCCGGCCCCGCAATCAAACCGCGGCAACCTTCCCCGGACAGTTGCAAGAAGGGACGATTGTTCCGAAGTCCCCAATATGTATTTTCCGGATTCTCTGTTGTGGCAATGTCGAAAGTGGAACCGTCCGTCCCGCGGTTTGTCCAACCCGTCAAGCGGCCCCCGTTCCATTGGGCCCCAAGTTCATCCAACCAAATGGAAGCGGACGCCATGATTGCGGGGGCTATTGGTTGCGGTGGGGGCGTTGGCGGATTGGGCAACGGTTCAACCGCGGGTTCTTCAATCAATGACCGCCGCGGACCCATGACGGGATTGACCGTTGGTTTGAATCTTTCACTTCGCATTGTTTTCCCTAATCCGTGACAACGTGCCCTTGTGCCATCATTGTGAACCCGTCAAGTCCCGTCAAATCGTCTTGGACAAGAAGTTCAAGCTTTTCACTGAAACCAAGGCGGATAACAACCCCGTGTTTGGATTGTCCGCCATAAGTATTACGGAAGCGGAACCCGTTCAAACCCGCGGGGGCTTTGTCCGCATATTGGGCGTCAAAAGCCAACAACGCAATTTCCCCGTTGGACTTCACGTTCCAAATGTTTGTCATGTCCCCATTGTTGGCCCGAAGAACAATCCCATTGGTCAACGCGGACCCGCCCCCAAACTTTCCGTCATCCATTGCGGTTGCGTCCAATATGTTTCCCATAATGCGGACAATGTCAACTTCAATGTTGGTTCCCACGGGGCCAATCTGGAAAATTTGCGGGGAAGCCAATGAACCCAAGACATTCAAGTTGGTGGAAGCAAAGACAACCGCGGACGTTGCGGCGGGGTATGTCTTGTCAATGGGAGTGTCAAGTGTAATGACGTTAACCGCAATGACCAAGATTCTTCCAAAGTAAACGTTCCCCGTCCCGCTTGGTATAACGACTTGTTGGCCAACAACCATTCCCACGGAACTTGTGACGTTGATTGTTGTGTCCCCGGGGCTTGCGTCCGCGGTCAACGTTGTTTGACCTTGCGGTTGGGCAAACCACAAGTCTAACGCTTGGGACGTTTGGTCTTGGACATTGACGGGGATTCCGCCGTTGGATTCAAGCGGCCCCGTCACTTCAACGGGTTGGGGTGACGCGGGACTTGCGGGGGAAACTTTCATGGGACCGCCCTTTCAAGTTGGACCGTGTAAACGGGCGGAATCAATACCCGTAATATGAAACGTTCAAGACCGCGGACGCGGCTTGTTCAATGAACTTGACCGCGTCAAGATTGCCGATATACCAAACCGTTGCCCCGTCCGCCAATGGCATTCCAACGGAAGCGGTTGGGTCCGTTCCATCGTCCCGCCAACGAACGTCCGCCCCTTCGGGACTTATCAACGCGAATTGTGCTTTTTCCGGAACGTTCAAACCTTCCGCGGATGATAGGTCCGCGATTTTCTCAAAGCCCCGGGGCGTCAACGGTTCATCCGCAACCCGCATGGATTGAACGGGGGTTCTTTCTTCTCCGGCCATTTTGAAACCTTTCAAAGTCTTTGTGTAAACGGTTGGGTTTATTAGCGGGACTATCCCAACGCGGACGGGGGCTTGCCCTTGGCAATCTTCAAACCCCAAGGGACCGCTTGAAGATTCTTTCCCGCCGTGTATTGGTCAAGTTTGATAATGTCATCCGCGTCCCGTTCTCGGATTGTGGCTTCATCCGTCTTGGTCATGACGGGGGCCCCCGCCAACGCGTCAAGTTCTTCTTCTGACAATGCCATTGGTTTTCCCTTCAAGAAATGAAAACGGTTCCCCTTCATTATATGAAATCCGGGGAACCCTTGAAACGTCCGGGGCTTGCTAGCCCCTATAAAATCCGTCAAGGAAGAAAGGGATTCTTTGGGCCCGGGGGCGTTTCTTCTGGGAAAGAATCTTCCCCTTGGTCCGGGTCCGCGGTTGCGGGTGGGTTGTCTTCTGGCTTGTCTTCTTCAATCGTTTCAATTGTGTGGAAGGTCATTCCGCAATTGCGACAACGTCTTCGTCTTCGGACGGTCCTTTTGATTTTCCCCCGCCAAGGTATTTCCCGGGTATAGGTATTGGTTGCGGGGCAATGTTTGCAACCGCAAGATTGGCATTCAATGGCCATTGGTCAACGTCCCTTTCTTTTCTTTGCGTATTGTTCCGATAGACTTCTCCGTTTCCGTCTTGGGGCGGGCTTTGCCTTTCCATCGGAACGGACGCAAGCCCCTTGGAACGAAGACACAACAACGCAACCAACACAACAGTCAAGCCAATCATTGTCCGGGCGTCCTTCCCGTTCCATCCACATGTCTTTTGACAACCCGCGGGCAAGGACCGTTTCCGGATATTCGGAATTACAAAGGTGATTGCAAAACATGGAATGAGATTGAGGCGGGGCGTCAAACAATACAAAGCTTCCCGGGCTTCCGTAGGGTGAAGAAAAGCGAGAATGAAGAAACGTCTTCACGCGGTTGACGTCCGCGGTCAAGTGGTATTGCCCTATGGGGTCCGGTTTGTATACCCAACAAACTTCTTTGACTTCCGGGTTGACTTGGTCTTCAAACAACCAACCGCGGGTCCGGGTGAATTCTTCAAATTGCTTCCGCGTTGGTGGCATTGGTTGCCCGTAGTATGGGAGAAGTTCCGGACGTCCGCTTTCACGGATGAAGCGTTTCGTTGTTTCGGACGCCTTTCCCCAACGGGTGTCAATCGCAAGCTTGGGAATCCGTTCCGGGGTTTGGTGTCCGTCTTCCCGGATGAAGTCTTTGGAAAGAAGAAAGTTGGTTCCCATTGTCAACGCGTGATATATCTTGGCTTCAAAGGGGGCTTGGTATTTCCCGGACTTGTTCTTGACCGCCTTTCCTTTTTGTTCCGGATAAGCCCGGAAGAATTCACGCGTTAGAAGTCCCCAACCTTGGGTCTGATATTTCTGGAAATAAATTGAATTCACTTCGGGCCAAGTTCCGTAGTCAATGAAATAGCCGTTGAAGTTTCTTTCACAAGCAAGAACCGCCCAAAACAGTATTTCATCTTGGACGTCCATGAAGGCGGACAAGATAGAACAATCCGCGGGGATATGGCCGCGGGTCAACTTGACGGTCTTTTCCGCCAATTGGTCCGCGGTCAACATTGTGGTCAAACCTTCTTCCCCTGCCCGTCTTGGTTTGTTTTGGTATTCCGCAACAAAGGTCAACGGGTTCATGAACCGCAAGTTGAACGCGTGTTGTTGGGCGGAAATCTCGGTCTTCTTGTTGAAGCGTTGGTCCCATGAAACAATGAACCCTTCATCCATTATCTTTTGGTGTTTCTTATACAACTCCGTTGCCAACCGCAAGTCTTTGTATAAACGAAGACTTTGCTTTCTTTGTTCCGCATATTCGTTCCACAACTTCCCCGCTTCGGTGTCCAAAGAAATGTCGTTGTCCGTGATTCCATCGGGCCAACGTTGAACCATTGAACAACGTTCCCCCCTCCATTCCGGTTTCAATGTTTGGTCAAGATAAGTGTCTGAAACGTCCCCTTCCCGAATCACGGTCATTGGCATGATTGCCGCAATGGTTTCCCCCGGACCGGCCAAACCTTGGACCGCCCCGTCAATCAACCTAATAGTCTTTTCACAAGCGGCGGGACTTTCCGCCCGTTGGTCTTTTTGAATATCGTCAAGCAAGACAACGTCCGGGCGGGGTTGTTCCAACAACACGGGATGAACTTCCGCTTCCCCGCGGATGGAACCTTCAATCCCGGACGTTGTCACAACCGTCCCCGCGGACTTCGGAATATAGCTTTGGAATTCTTCAAGGTATGTCATGAATTCCGGACAATGTTTCAAATAGGGTTGGGCGTCTTCTTCCGGAAGCAATACGCAAGGATACCGGATTGAATCACTTCCCCATTCAACGTGGGTTGGTTCCCCAAGATACAATTGACCCTTGGCAAGTTGGAATCTATTTTCAAGACGCTTGAAGGGGTATCCGATTTCCGGGAAGTCTTGTTGAAGAAGGTTGGAACGGAACCAATAGGTTTTGACAAAATCCAAAGTTTGGACCGCCTTTTGTTGTTGGCTTCCAACGAAGAACGGGAAGCGGCGGTGTCCATAAGCGGTCCCCCACAACATGGAGGAACGGCAAAGGGCAGTCTTGCCCCCGCCCCGCGGCATAGCCAAGGCAAACATTCCGCCTTCAATGAAGACGGTTTGGATTGTGTTGATACAACGGGTTTGGTCTTCGGACCATGAAAGATAGAAGACGGGGGCAAGGTATGTTTCACAAAACTTTTTCAAGTCATGTTGGCAAGCCAAGCGGCGGTCCCAATCAATGTCTTCCACTGGCAAAGGGGCAATGTCCCGGGCAGTCTGGGAAACCCGTTGCTTGTATACGTTGGAACGTTCCCGCTTCTTCTCCCCTGCCCGAAGGTCTTTGACCTTGTCCCGCTTCTTCGGACGGACCTTGGCCGCTTTCTTTTTGGCTTCCGTTGCTATCTTGTCCGCCGCTTCCTTGGGTCCCTTCGGGACCTTCTGGGAAGAACTAGCCCGCTTCTTCTTTTTGGCGGTCTTCGTCTTGGCCCCGGACGCCCGTTTCCCGGGCCCCTTGGTCTTGGGCGTCTTCTTTGTGGGCTTCTTCTTCGGGGCCCGTTTCCGCTTGCGTCCGGGCTTGGAACCGCCCTTCCCGTCCGTGTTTCCCGGAAGTTCCGTGTTCAATAGGTTGGACATTATTGACAAATTTTCCTGTTATTATTGGGGATTATCAAGAACCCCCCAAGAGGGGTGGGACAACTTTCATAGCAAAATGCAC